>ERZ832317.3394-NODE-3394-length-16687-cov-4.305736_pt1 | contig 16687 bp, 18 predicted proteins | sample MGYA00519695_ERZ832317 | MGnify/ENA primary metagenome ERZ832317 (study PRJEB31850, sample SAMEA3708726) | human gut metagenome | biome: human gut; feature: human-associated habitat; material: faeces | place: China | collected 2014 ...
GCGTCTGGGCAAGGATCGTAAGCAGGTTTCTGTTTACCCCGCCGAGTAAAATTTATCAAAAAAAGAGCATCGGTCAAAGACCGATGCTCTTTTTTTGATTCGCGCACAAAGGCCTGCACCCTTTGTGCGCGAGGAGAATTCACTCCGCTCCGCGCCTTACCCCGCCACAAGCGGCGAGGCTGCGGCACCGCGAACTCCGTGAGACTTTTTCGCATGGGAAAGGCGAAGCCTTTTCCATGCGACTTATTTCCACACCTTCAGCTGTCTGCGGTACATGATGTAGCCGAGCGCCCCCGCGGCCGTCTCCGCGACGGGAAAGGCGAGCCATGTGTAGTTCAGACCGATGAGCGAGAGCAGCCAGAACACCGGCAGCAAGCCGAAAATCTGCCGCGTCAGCGTGACGGCAAGGCTCCTGCCGCCGCAGCCGATCGCCTGAAAGAACGTCGGCATGATGAGCGAGAATGCTGCCGACGGAAAGCTCGCCCCGATGGTCGGGAAGGCGATCCGCCCGATGGCGAGCACCTCCGCGCTGCGTGAAAAGATCCCGATCAGCGCCCCCGGCAGCAGGATGAAGCACGCCGCGCCCACCAGCATGAGACTCGCCGAGATGAGCGGCGATTTATGTACCGTCTCGCGGCAGCGCGCGTACTTCTGCGCCGCACAGTTGTAGCTCAGCAGCGGCACGATGCATGTCTGCAGCCCGCCTGATGCACCTTCGACCAGATACCCTCGAGGAAGGCGCCGAGACTACCGATGCAGACGATGCGGCCATAGGTCACGCCGTAGGCGATTGCCTCCGGCGAGCTGGCCGAAAGGCGCACAAACGGCCGCATGACCAGCGTCGAGAGCACCGCGAACACCGCCCACGACAGTGCGGCCAGCACCATGCCCGTCCCCGCCTGTTCGGAGCGATATGATAGCGTGTGCGCGCCGTCAACCGCCGCTTTCCGGGAAGGCCAGCCCCTGCTGGAAGCTCTGCTCCCCCGTGGATACGACGTCCCCCGCGATGACGATGCCGTCGGCGACGAAGATGTTCGCCTGCACACCACGCTCCACGCCCGGATAGTTGAGGATGTTATAGGTATACCGCTCCGCCTCGCACCCGGCGTAGTCGCCGAACGGGAGCCCCTGACTCTGCTGCAGCTTCAGATAGTCGCGCCACTCGGCGGACAGATCCTCCGGCAGCTGCAGGTGCAGCGTCTCAACCGGCTCGGGCGCAATCTGCCAGCCGAAGCCCGCGAGATAGGCCGCGCGCTCCTCCGCCGTCGCGGCCGGGACCGCCTCCGCGGGCTGCGCCTTTCCGTGCAGGCAGCCCGAGAGCAGGAGCGTCAGAGCCAGCACCGCCGCAATCGCCGCCCCCAGCAGCGCCAGCCTCCGCCAGCGCACATGCACAACAAACATTTTCCATCCCTCCCCCATATCCGTATTCCCTTTGCGTAAAAAATATGTTATGATACGAGCAAATCACCATCGGGAGGACGGCACATGGAGCGGCTCGACAAGATCATCAGCGCAACGGGCAAGAAATCACGGCGGGAGGTGCGCGAGATGGTGCGGCAGGGCCGCGTTCTCGTGGACGGCAAGCCCGCCCCCGCCGCCGACATGAAGGTCGACCCGCAGACCGCCGTGATCCTGCTCGATGGCGAGCCGCTGGGCTATGAAAAGTTCACCTACGTCATGCTCCACAAGCCCGCGGGCGTCCTGACCGCGACGGAGGACCGGCGGCAGGAGACGGTGCTCGACCTGCTCGCGCCGGAGCTGCGCCGCCGTGCCCTGTCCCCGGTCGGGCGGCTCGACAAGGATACGGAGGGGCTGCTCCTGCTCACGAACGACGGCCAGCTGGCGCACCGCCTGCTCAGCCCGAAGTCGCACGTCGACAAGGTCTACTATGCCCGCGTGGACGGTGCGCTCGAGCCGGGCGACATCGCGGCCTTTGCCGCGGGCATGACGCTCGGGGACGGGCTTGAGTGCCTGCCCGCGGGGCTGGAGATTCTCTCCCCAACGGAGGCGCTCGTCACGCTGCGTGAGGGAAAGTTCCACCAGGTCAAGCGCATGCTCGCCGCGCGCGGAAAGCCCGTGCTCTACCTCAAGCGGCTCTCCATGGGGCGGCTGCGTCTCGACCCCGCGCTGGCCCCCGGCGCATGGCGGATGCTGACCGAAGAGGAGCGTTCGGCGCTGAATCTTTCGCTTAGCGAAACATTACTCGACAGAACCACAAAAAACGAAGAAAGAATTTTGTAGAAAAGATAAAAAAATGCTTGCATTTCCGTGATTATGACGATATAATGAGGAGGACAAGCCGACAGTTTGCACAAAATCCCCTATGGTTGAAATAGGGCGCAGGAGGGACGATCATGTCAGGAAGAATTTTCCAAAACGTCGTTTTACAGTTTAAGGAAACCACCGACCGCGTCATCGGAGTCATTGATAACGAAGGAACCGTGATCGCCTGCAGCGAGCTGACGGGCATCGGCAAGAAGTGGCCCCGCTATGTGGAGGCCATCGAAGTCGCTGAGAACAGCTGCGTCGCGATCGAGGGCAAGACCTTCAAGGCCATGCCCGGCTGGGGCAACCACTTTGACTATGCTGTCTTCGCCAGCGGCGACGACAGCGTCGGGCGAACGGTCTGCGCCATGGCCACCGTGGCACTCAACTCCGCCAAGACGTATTATGAAGAGAAGCACGACAAGGGCTCCTTCATCAAGAACATCATCTCAGACAACATCCTCATCAGCGACATCTACATGCGCGCGAAGGATCTGCACGTCGCGGCCGAGGTGCCGCGCGGCGTGTTCGTTGTCCGTCCGATCGACGACAAGGCCGAAGCCGTGCCCGTCGACGTCATTCAGGGGCTCTTCCCCGACCGTCAGAATGACTTTGTTCTCAGCGTCGGCGAGGAGGACGTCGCCCTGATCCACCAGATGCCCGAGGGCACGACCGGCAAGGATCTTGAGAAGGTCGCGACCCAGATCGTCGACGCGCTGCGCGTCGACGGCGAGAACCGCGTCTTCGTCGGCATCGGCACGCTGGCTCTGCACCTGCGCAGCCTTGCCAAGAGCTATAAGGAGGCGCAGATCGCCATCGAGGTCGGCAAGGTGTTCGACACCGAGCGCTACATCATCAACTACGAGAACCTCGGCATCGGCCGCCTGATCTATCAGCTGCCGACGACCCTGTGCGAGATGTTCCTGCAGGAGGTCTTCAAGAAGAACCCGATCGACGCACTCGATCAGGAGACGCTGTTCACAATCTACAAGTTCTTTGAGAACAACCTGAACGTGTCCGAGACGGCCCGCAAGCTCTTCGTCCACCGCAACACGCTGGTGTACCGCCTGGAGAAAATCAAGAAGCTGACTGGTCTCGACCTGCGTGAGTTCGACGACGCCATCACCTTCAAGGTCGCCCTCATGGTCAAGAAGTACCTGACGAGCCGCGGCATCGAGACCTAAGTTCATCAAAAAGGCCTGCGGCCTTTTTTGATGAAGAAGGTTCGCTGCGTTTCGCGCCTTGCTACGCCGTAGGCGTGGCTGCGGCACTCCACTACGCGCAGAGTGTTTTTTGGCGATAAAAAGACTGGATTCCATAGGAATCCAGTCTTTTTTTATTTTTCTGTCAGTTGTTGTGCGCGGCGGAGAAGGGTTTCCCGGTCGTTCTCCAGCTTTCCGGACATGACCTCGCTGAGCAGGCGGCGCAGCATTTTGCCGACGGCCGGGCCGGTCAGGCCGAGCGCCGTCATGTCGCGCCCGTTCGCCGCGAGCTGCGCCAGTGAGAAGCACGGATTCTCCGCGAGGATCTCCTGCATGAGCCGCTCCACATCGTCCAGCTCCCGCTGCCGCCCGTGATAGGCCGGGGCCTGCGCGAAGTTATCCGCCCGCTTGACCGCGAGCAGCTGCGCCAATACCTCCGGGCCGAGCTTCCCGAGCGCGCGGGTCACCGACCGGCGCGTGCAGACAAGATCCCGGTCGTGTATGCGCACAAGCAGCTCGATCCGCTCGGCGCTCCGCCGGTCGAAGCGCAGGCAGCGTAGGATGCCCCGCACCATCTGCGCGGATTTTTCCGCGTGGTCGTAGAAATGCCCCACGCCCGCCGCGTCACGTGTGAAGCACGCGGGCTTTCCGATATCGTGCAGAAGCATCGCCCAGCGCAGCACCGGCTCCGGCGGCACCGCCGCCGCGCTGCGCACCAGATGCTCCCAGACGGTATAGCAGTGGTGTGGATTGTGCTGTTCAAAGCCCACGGAGGGGAGAATTTCCGGCAGAAACACGCCGATCACCTCCGGATACGCCAGCAGCACCGCAGCGGCCCCGTCCCCGCAGAGGAGCTTCGTCATCTCCTCGCGCAGCCGCTCCGCCGCGATCCGCCGCAGCCCCGGCGCGCTGCGCCGCAGGCCCCGCGCCGTCTCCTCCCCGATGGAAAAGCCAAAACACGCGGCAAAGCGCAGCGCCCGCATCACGCGCAGCGCATCTTCGCCGAAGCGGCGGTCCGGCTCGCCCACGCAGCGGATCACCCCGCGCGCCAGATCCTCCCGCCCGCCGAACACGTCCACGAGTGTTCCGCGCCGGTCGAGCGCCATGGCGTTGACGGTGAAATCCCTCCGTGCGATGTCATCCTCGATCCGGGTCGAGAATGTCACGCTGCGCGGGTGCCGCCCGTCGTCATATGGCCCGTCGGCGCGGAAGGTCGTCACCTCGATCGACTGGTGATTCTCCCGCACGGTGACGGTGCCGTGCGGCAGGCCTGTGGGAATGCACCTGCCCGGAAAGAGCGCCATGACCTCCTCCGGCCGGGCAGACGTCGTCACGTCCCAGTCGTGCGGCACGGCCCCGCGCAGCAGGTCGCGCACGCACCCGCCCACGGCGTAGGCCGCGTGTCCCGCGTCCTCCAGCCGCGCCAGCACGGCGTCCGCCTCTCGTGAAAGCATGCCGTATCCCTCCTCATTTCACCGTTTTTCCCGCCAAATCGGGAAAAGAATTTGCGCAAACTCTGTTGCACGGAAACTCTCTCCGTATTATAATGTAGGGTGATTCAAAATGCAAGAACGGCGCACCGCGCCGATTGGGAGGAATATAGAATGATGCATCCCACTGTGGATATCAAGACGTTTTTCAAGCCCGGTACCCGTGTCCATCTGGCCGGTATCGGCGGCGTGTCCATGTGCCCGCTGGCCGAGGTGCTGGCCGGGATGGGCCTGCAGGTGCAGGGCTCCGACATGAGCGAGAGCGACACCGTCCGCCAGCTGCGCGCGCAGGGGATCCCCGTCGCCGTCGGGCACTCCGCAGAAAACCTGAAGGACTGCGCCCTCGTCATCCGCACCGCCGCCATCCACGACGACAATCCCGAGATCGCGGGCGCGATCGCGCGCGGCATCCCGGTCTATGAGCGCGCGCAGGCGTGGGGCGCGATCATGCAGCACTATCAGAACGCCGTCTGCATCTCCGGCACCCACGGCAAGACCACGACGACCTCTATGGCCACGCACATCTTCATGGCCGCGCAGGCCGACCCCACCGTCATGATCGGCGGAACGCTGCCGCTGCTGCACTCGGGCTACCGCGTCGGCCGCGGCGACACGATCATCCTCGAGTCGTGCGAGTACTGCAATTCGTTCCTGAACTTCTTCCCCACGGTGGCGGTCATCCTCAACGTGGAGGCGGATCACCTCGACTTCTTCAAGGATCTGGCGGACATTGAGCACTCGTTCCACGCCTTCGCCGACCTCGTGCCGCAGCGCGGCTATATCATCTCCAACGCGGACGACCCCGGCGCGCGCGAGGCTGTGAAGGGGCTTTCACACCCGGTGTTCACCTTCGGCATCGCCGACCCGGACGCCGACTGCACCGCCCACAATGTCGCCTTCCACGACGGCTGTCCCACGTTTGATGTCGTGATCCGCGGCGAGACGTATGCCCACGTCGAGCTGCACATCGCCGGGCGGCACAATATCCTCAACTCCCTCGCCGCGGCCTCGGCTGCCTATGTGCTGGGCATCCCCGGCAGCGCCGTGGAGGAGGGTCTCGCCACGTTCCACGGCGCGGGCCGCCGCTTCGAGCGCAAGGGTACGTTCCACGGCGCGGACGTGTTCGACGACTATGCCCACCACCCCGCCGAGCTCCACGCGCTGCTCACCACGGCGCAGTCCATGGGCTATGAGCGCGTGATCTGCGCCTTCCAGCCGCACACCTACACGCGCACGAAGGCGCTCTTCGACGACTTTGTCCGCGAACTGCAGCTGCCGGATGTGACCATCCTCGCGGAGATCTACGCCGCGCGTGAGAAAAACGACATCGGCATCTCCTCGCAGGATCTCGCGGCAAAGATTCCCGGCGCGGTCTACTGCTCCACGCTCGACCAGGTCGCGGATCAGCTCGCGGAGCTGGCCCGTCCGGGCGACCTGATCCTCACCGTCGGAGCAGGCGACATCTTCCGCGCGGGCGAAAAACTGCTTGAAAGGAACTGACAGACATGCAAATCTCCCCCGTATATACCGGCGCGCCGACTGACGCGCGCGAGGACGTCGAGCGCCGCGTCTATGACCTGCTCGCCGAGCTGAACATCCCCTTCACCCGCGTCGACCATGAGGAGGCGCACGACATGGACGCCTGCGTCGAGATCTCCCGCGTGCTCGGCGTCGACATCTGCAAGAACCTTCTGCTCACGCCGCGCAACCGCTCGACGTTCTATCTGCTGTGCCTGCCGGGGGACAAGCCCTTCCTGACGAAGGATTTCTCCAAGCAGATCGGCTCGTCGCGCCTGAGCTTCGCCACGGCGGAGGATCTGCAGGCGCTGCTGGGCGTACAGCCGGGCTCCGCGTCCGTGCTCGGTCTGATGAACGACCCCGAGCACCGCGTGCAGCTCTGCTTCGACCGCCCGGTCATCGAGAGTGAGTGGTTCGGCTGCCACCCCTGCCGCAACACCTCCTCCCTGCGCCTGAAAACGCGCGATGTGCTGGACGTGTTTCTCAAGCACACCGGCCATACGGCCACGGTCGTCGACTTATAACTCATCAAAAAGGCCGATGGCCTTTTTTGATGAGCCTGCGAGACTTTTTATCTGATTTGCCAGTTCCACGGCTTTTGCCGTGGAACTGGTTTATTTTTGTCCGGAATCATCAAAATCAGGGCAATTTGCGTGCATTTTGCTTTTTTGCTTTGCAGTGATGCATTTCGCTTTCTATTATGCACCAAAAATTTCATCTTATTATAAGTTGAATTTATGACGTTATTCCCATCTCATCGCAACGCAGAGGAAACAAGTTCGTTTGTAATCTCTTCATAGGAAATTTTTAGTGGATCTTTACCGCAATTTACATTTGATCTGTTTTTTGTGTTTCGTTAAGAATACGCTAAAAATTTCTTCATCAAATTCTCGATTTTTTGTTGCTTTTCCTATTCCGTCCATGTTACAATAGCCGTATGTGAAAAAAATCACGCAAATTCCGCGAATTTTGCAAGAATTCCTGCATTTTTAAAGGAGGCCATTCTATGCTGCTGTTTCTCGTGCTTTTCGCGCTCTGGCTGCTTCTGAACGGGCGCGTCACGCTGGAGCTGATCCTGATCGGCGCGGTTGTCAGCGGCGCAGTCTGGCTCTTCTGCTATCGCACGTTCGGCTATCGTCCGCAGCAGGAGCGGGTGCTCCTGCGCCGCCTGCCGCGCTATGCGCATTACGCCGCGGCACTCGCGGCGGAGATCTTCAAGGCAAACCTCACCGTCATGCGCGCGATCCTGAGCGGCCGGCCGTGCCGCCCTGCCATCCGGCGCGTGCACCTGCCGCTGCGGGAGGAGGGCTCGCGCATGCTGCTTGCGAACTCCATCACGCTCACGCCCGGTACCGTGACCGTCGCGGTGGAGGATGAGGATTTTCTGGTGCTCTGTCTCGACGCGGAGAGCGCCGATGCTCTGCCGGACTGGAATCTCACAACTATGCTGACGAAGATGGAGGAAGAGACATGCAGCTGATTGCGCAGTGTTATCACTATCTGTTCTGGGGCGCGCTGCTGCTGCTCGGGGCGGGGCTGATCGCGGTGCTGGTCTATATCATCCGCTCGCACCTGACGGTCGACCGCATCATCGGCATCAACCTCATCGGCACGCTCGTCGTCATCGCCATCTCGATTCTGACCTATCTGCTCGGCGAGGATTACCTCGCCGATATTGCCGTGGTGTATGTGGTTCTGAGTTTCATCGCCGTGGCGATGCTCTGCCGCATTTACATCAATCTCTATGACCGCAGAAAGGAGGAGACGCAGGATGATCGGTGAATGGATCCGCTTCGGGCTCTGCGCCTTCTGTGTGCTCGGTGGCCTGTTCGCGGTGTTCACGGCCATACTCGGCCTGTTCCGCTTTGATTTCGCGCTCAACCGGCTCCATGCCTCCGCCGTTGCGGACACGCTGGGGCTGGGGCTGATGGCGCTCGGCGCGGCCATCGCCGTCGGCTGGAGCGCCGTGTGCTGGAAGCTTGCGCTCGTGGTCGTGCTGCAGTGGTGCACCTCCCCGCTCTCGGGGCACATGCTGGCCCAGCTCGAATACCGGACGGACGCGGCTCTGCCCGCGCATCTCGAGCTGCCGCAGGAGACAAAGGAAGGGGGCGTGCGCGTATGATGACCGTTTTCCGGCTGGTGCTGCTGGTGGGACTTGTGCTCTGTGCCATCGCCACTGCCCTCGTCAAAAAGCCGATGCAGGCCGTCATTATCTACATGGCCTACAGCGTCATGATGTCCGTCGTGTGGATCCTGCTGCAGTCGCCCGACCTCGCCATCACCGAGGCCGCCGTCGGCGCGGGCATCACGAGCATTCTCTTTTTCCTGACGCTGCGGCGCATCAACCTCATCGACAAGGACGCCGAGCAGTCCGGCGAGCAGCGAAAGGAGGAGCCCGATGATCCGGCACCGACAGACTAAGCCCAACAGCGAGCTGCAGAGCGAATTCCGCCGCCACCTGCGGCTCTGGCTCGCCGGTGAGCTGGATCTCACCGAGCAGATGCGCACGCCCCCCGCGCCCGAGGAGCAGCCGCCCGCGCGCTATCGCCCGCAGCGCAGCGAAGAGGCCGCGCGCCGCGGCATCATCCACTCGCAGAAGCTCTACCGCCTGCTTGCGGGCGCGCTGTGCATCGTTTTCGCGGGGCTGATGATGATGACCGTCGCGAACCTGCCGCCCTTCGGCGCGGAGGACAGCCCCACCGTCAACGACGTCGCGGGGCGCTATGTCGGGCGCGGCACGGAGGAGACGGGGGCGGTAAACACCGTGGCGGGCATGATCCTCGACTACCGCGCGTTCGATACGCTCGGCGAGAGCTTCGTTCTCTTCACCGCCGTCTGTACGGTGACAATCCTGCTGTACCAGCCCGCACACAAGACGCGCCTGCACCGCGTACAGCCCGACCGCTGCCGCTATGACCGCGACCCGATCGTGCGCAAAATGGCGGCCTTTGTGATCCCGGTTATCCTCGTTTTCGGGGTGTATGTCCTGCTCAACGGGCACCTTTCCCCCGGCGGGGGCTTTTCCGGCGGGGCCATCCTCGCGGCGGCGTTCATTCTCTACGCCCTCGTTTGGGGCGACAAGCGCGCCTCGCAGCTCATGACGCCGCGCCTGATCCGGACGGTCGTCGTCTGCTCGCTGGGGTTTTACTGCCTTGCCAAGAGCTATTCGTTCTATACCGGCGCCAACCACCTGCACTCGGTCATCTCCCCCGGTACGCCGGGGCGGATTTTCTCGGCGGGGCTGATCCTGCCGCTGAACGTGGCGGTGGGGCTTGTCGTCTGCTGCACGATGTATTCGTTCTATATGTATTTCAGAAGAGGGGAGCTGTAACATGTCCGAACTGTTGACCGCGTTGGGAAACCTCACCGCCAACTACGAGGAGCTGGCGGCTGTGACGCTGTTTTCCATCGGCCTTTGCATGCTGCTCTTCGCGCGCAACCTCATCAAAAAGGTGATCGGGCTGGACATCATGGATACGGGCGTCTTTCTTCTTCTCGCCTCGCGCGGGTATATCAGCGGGCGCACCGTCCCCATCATCACGGACGGCGTGACCGATCCCGCCCGCTACATCAACCCCATCCCCGCCGGGCTTGTGCTCACGGGCATCGTCGTCTCGGTGAGCGTCTCGGCGGTGATGCTGGCGCTGACGGTGCGGATCTACCGCAAGTACCGGACGCTGAATATCGACCAGCTCTATATGATGATGGATCTGCGGCGGAAGGGGGAGGACGCATGAGCTTTGTCCAGAACTTCCCCTTCTTTTCGATTATCCTGTCGCTGGTGTGCGCGGTGATCTCCTTCGCCGCGGGCGAAAAGCGCGCCCGCCAGCTGACGGTCTTCCTGCTGACGGCGAGCGTCATCATGCAGGCGTCGCTGCTCGCCTACTGCGCGCGAAACCACACGAGCTACGCCTATATGATGGGGCACTACCCCGCCCCGTGGGGCAACGAGATCACCGCGGGCGTGCTCGAACCGCTGATGGCGCTGCTGTTCGCGGCGGTGATGCTGTGCAGCGTGGTCGGCGGCTTCACGCGCATCCTGCGCGACGTTGCGCCCCGGCGGCGCACGCTCTACTGGGTTGTGGTCGACCTCGCACACGTCTCTCTCATCGCCCTGTGCTACACGAACGACATCTTCACCGGGTATGTTTTCATCGAGATCTGCACCATCGCGTCCTGCGCGCTGCTGTGCGCGCGCGACCGGGGGCGCTGTCTCATCGCGTCGGTGCGGTATATGATCTTCTCGCTCATCGGCTCGGGTCTGTTTCTCATCGGCGTGATCTACACCTACTCCATCACCGGCCACCTGCTCTTTCCGAACCTGCACGCCGCCATCGGCGCACTCTGGCTCGAGGGGACGTACCGCTTCAGCATGACCGTCGCCATCGGGCTGATGGCCGTGGGGCTCGGCGTCAAGTCCGGTCTGTTTCCGTTCCACTTCTGGATGCCGGACACCTACGGACAGGCGACGCCCGCCTCCTCCGGCATTCTCTCCGGCGTCGTCTCGAAGGGGTACATCTTCCTGCTCATCAAGATCATCTATCAGGCTGTCGGTATCGAGGTCTTCGCGGCCTCGGGCATCCAGAACATCCTCCTGATCCTCGGCGTGTGCGGCATGGTCGCCGGCTCCGTCTCCGCCATCGCCGCGCGGAGGCTGACGACAATGGTCGCTTTCTCCTCCGCCGCGCAGATCGGGTACATCTACATGGGGCTCGGACTCGGGACGCAGGCGGCGCTGCTGGCGGTGTTCTTCCAGATCTTCGCCCACGCGCTCACAAAGCCCATGCTCTTCCTGTCCTCGGCGGGGCTGATCGCGGCCTCGGGCGGGCGGCAGGAAATCCGCGATATGCGCGGCGCCGGCCACCGCGACGCGGTCTCCGGCGTGCTGTTCACGATCGGGGCGCTGTCGATGGTGGGCATCCCCATCTTCGCCGGGTTCGTGCCGAAGCTGTACTTCGCGCTCGCGGCGTTCCACATGGGCTGGCGGACGTGGGTGGTGCTGCTCGCGCTCGCCGTGAGCACGGTGCTCAACGTCCTCTACTTCCTCTATGCGGCGATTCTTCTGTGGCTCCCGGAGCAGCAGGAGCGGCTCCCCGCCGGGGCCGGCGCGGGGTGGCTCTCGATGCAGGCCGCGGCCGCGCCCGCCGCGCTCGCTATTTTGAACCTGCTGGTCGGCCTGCAGCCCTCCGCCCTGACGCAGTTTCTGCAGCAGGGGATGGAGCTGTTCTGCAAGTAACGGGAAAGGAACGATATCTATGCTCTATCTGATCCTTCTCCTGCCCGCCGCGCTGGCCGTCTGCTGCTGCGTCCTCCGTCCGGACGGCGGGCGGGCGCGCAGCGCCTTGCTGCTCGCGGTGCAGGGCGCGGAGCTTCTTCTGGTGCTCCTCGCCGTCTGCCGCGGCGCGGAGCTTGTCTCGCCCGTCTGGCACATGAGCGAGGCGCTCACCTTCTCGCTGCGGCTCGACCGGCTCGCGGGCTTTTTCTGCCTGCTGACCGCCGCCTGCTGGCTGCTCACGATGGTCTACGCCATGCGCTACATGACCCACGAGGAGCGCCAGCCCCGGTTTTACGTCTTTTTCTTCCTGACGGAGACGATGGTGCTCGGCACGGCGCTCGCCGCCGACTTCGTCACGCTCTATCTTTTCTTCGAGATGACGACACTTCTGTCGTTCCCGCTCGTGCTGCATGCGCAGAGCGACCGGGCGGTGCTCGGCGCGTCGAAGTATCTCTACTACTCCGTCGCGGGCGCGTTTCTCGCCCTGTTCGGGATCGTCGTGCTCGCGTCCTATATCCCGCTCCGCTTTGTACAGGGCGGTTCGCTCACCTCGCCCGCGGACGGGCGGGTGCTGGCGGCTTCGTTCTGCGTGATTCTCGGGCTGGGAGCCAAGGCGGGTCTTTTCCCGCTGCATAACTGGCTGCCCTCGGCGCACCCGGTGGCTCCCGCCCCGGCGAGCGCGCTGCTCTCGGGCATCATCACGAAGATCGGCGTGATCGGCATCCTGCGGCTGATCTATTTCGTCGTCGGCGCGGACGCGCTGCGCGGCACATGGGTGCAGGTGAGCGCAATCATCCTCGCGCTCATCACGGTGTTCGTCGGCTCATACATGGGCACGACGGAAAACGTGCTCAAAAAGCGGCTGGCCTACTCCAGCGTCTCGCAGCTGTCGTATGTGCTGCTCGGCGTGCTGCTCATGACGCCCGCGGGGCTGCTCGGCGCGCTGCTGCAGATGCTGTTTCACGCCGCGGCCAAGATCGGCGTCTTTCTCTGCGCGGGCTCGGCCATCTTCCTGACCGGGACGGAGACGCTCGACGGCTTCCCCGGTCTCGGGCGGCGGCTGCCCGCGACGATGGTGTGCTTCACGCTGCTGTCGCTGTCGCTCGTCGGTATCCCGCCCTTCGGCGGCTTTTTCAGCAAGTGGTATCTCATCTCCGCTGCGCTCGCGGACGTCCCCGGCGCGCTGGGGTTTGTGATCGCGGGCGTGCTGCTGTTTTCGGCGCTGCTGACGGCGGGGTATCTCTTCCCACCCGTTGTGCGCAGCTTCTTCCCGGGGCGAGCCTTTCCCGGCGCGGCGCGCGTGGCGGAGCCGCTCACGATGGTGCTGCCGCTCGCGGTGATGGCGGCGGTGTGTCTGCTGCTCGGGCTGTTCCCGAACGGGATCCTCGCGGTGCTGCGCGCGGTCGCGGGATCCATTCTGTAAGGAGGTGCGCATGAACGGACTGCTTCTGACGCTGCCGGTGGCCCTGCCCTTTACGGCGGGTCTGCTGAGCTATTTCATTCGCTTCCCCTCCAAACGCGCCCAGGACCTCTGGTACGGCGGCATCATCTGTCTGACGACGGCACTGGCGTGGCTGGCCATCCTGCTTGTCGGTGAGGAGCGCGTAACGCTCCTGCACTTCACGGATACGCTCACCATCGCGCTGCGCTGCGACGGGGCCGCGCGCCTGTTTGCGGCCCTCTCGGCCACGCTCTGGCCGTTCACGGCGCTCTATGCCTGCGACTACATGCGCCATGAAAAGCACCTCGCCATGTTCTGGTCGTTCTTCACGGCCTCCTTCGGCGTGACGCTCGGCATCGCCTTTTCGGCGAACATGCTGACGATGTATCTCTTTTACGAGCTGCTCACCCTCGCGACGCTCCCGCTCGTCATGCAGCCCATGACCGCCGCGGCCAAGGCCGCGGGCATCAAATACCTGCTCTACTCCATGTCCGGCGCGGCGCTGGCGTTCATCGGGCTCGTCTTTCTCATCCTGCACGATGCGCAGGAGTTCGTCCCCGGCGGGCATCTGACAGCGGCGAGCGGCGGGGATCTGTCGATGCTTCTGCCGGTGTTCGTGCTCGCGTTCGTGGGCTTCGGCGTCAAGGCGGCGCTCTGGCCGCTGCACGCGTGGCTGCCCGCGGCGGCCGTCGCGCCCACCCCCGTCACGGCGCTGCTGCACGCGGTGGCCGTCGTGAAGGCGGGTGCCTTCGCCTGCATCCGCCTTGTCTACTACAGCTGCGGCACGGAGCTGCTGCGCGGCACATGGGCGCAGACGGTCTGCATCGTCCTCGCGCTGGTCACGATTCTCTATGGCTCGTGCATGTCGCTCAAGCAGCGGCACTTCAAGCGCCGCCTTGCCTACTCCACGATCTCGAACCTGTCGTACATTCTCTTCGCCGCCGTGCTCATGACGGGCGATGCCCTCGCCGCGGCTTTCCTGCACCTCATCACGCACTCCGTCGTGAAGATCATGGCCTTCTTTGCCGCCGGCGCGGTGCTGCACTACGCGCACCGCGAGTACGTCGACGAGCTGGAGGGACTCGCCCGCCACATGCCGGTGACGTTTGCATGCGTCATCGCCGCGGCCTGTGGCCTGACGGGCATCCCGCCCTTCCAGGGCTTCGTCAGCAAGTGGTACATCGCCTCGGCGGCGGTCGCGGCCGGGGACGGTCTGGCTCTCGCGGGCTTCGCGGTGCTGCTTGTGTCGGCGCTGCTGACCGCGATCTACATGTTTCAGGTCGTCATCAAGGCGTACTTCCCCCGCCGGACGGCCATCCCGCCTGCGGCGGACTCCGTGCGTGAGGCGGGCTGGCAGATGACCGTGCCGATGGTAATTCTCGCCGCCGCTGGGCTGCTGCTGGGTCTGTTTCCGCAGTGGCTGCTGGACGTGATCGGAAGGGCGGTGACGCTGTGATGGAGCTTCTGGCGCTCGCCCTCGTATTTCTGCCCGCTCTCGCGGCGATCGGCATCGCCGTCTCCGGTCTGCGCAGCGAGCGCGCACTCGGCGCGGCGGCCATCGCTGTCACGGGCGTGATGCTCGCGCTCATGCTGGCGGCGGTTCGGTTCGGCGGCGACGGGGTCGTCACCGTCCCGGTCATGAACCTCTCGTTCTGCTTCGACGGCTTCCGCAAGCTCTACGGCACGGTCGTCTGCTTCATGTGGCTTATCTCGGCACTCCTCTCGCCGCAGTATTTCCGCCATCACGACCACCTGCGGCGGTACTATTTCTTCTTCCTGCTCTGTCTCGGCTTCACGGCGGGCGTGTTTCTCTCCGCCGACCTCTACACGACGTTCCTCTTCTTCGAGCTGATGAGTCTCGGCTCCTACGTCTGGGTCGTGCAGGAGGAGACGGAGGGCGCTCTCGCCGCCGGAAAGACGTATCTGACCATCGCCGTGCTCGGCGGACTCGTGACGCTGATGGGGCTTCTGCTGCTTCACCACCTGACGGGGACGCTCGTGATCTCCGAGCTGCGCGCGGCGTGCGCGGCCGTCGAAAACCGCCGTGCGCTGTGGGCAGCGGCGCTGTGCGTGCTGTTCGGCTTCGGTGCCAAGGCGGGCGTGTTCCCGCTGCACATCTGGCTGCCGCAGGCGCACCCGGTCGCCCCCGCGCCGGTCTCGGCGCTGCTGTCAGGCGTGCTGACAAAGGCTGGCATCTTCGGCGTGCTCCTGCTCACGGCGCAGGTGCTCCCCGGCGACACGCGCTGGGGGCTCCTGATCCTTGCGCTCGGCGCGGTGACGATGGTGCTCGGCGCGGTGCTTGCGGTATTCTCGAACAACCTCAAGTACATCCTCGCCTGCTCCTCGCTCTCGCAGATCGGCTTTATCCTGCTGGGCGTGGCCATGATCTCCCTGCTCGGCGAGCACAATGCTCTCGCCGCGAACGGGACGGTTCTTTACATGCTGAACCACTCGCTCGTGAAGCTCACGCTCTTCCTCTTCGCGGGCGTCGTCTACGCAAACACCCACGCGCTCGACCTCAACGCCATCCGCGGCTTCGGGCGCGGCAAGCCCCTGCTGCACGCGGTGTTTCTCTGCGGCGCGGGGTCGCTCGCGGGCATTCCGGGCTTTTGCGGCTATCTCGGCAAGACCCTCCTGCACGAGGGCATTGTGGAGCTTGCCGCCGAAACCGGCAGCTGGGGCATCACGGCGGTGGAGTGGCTGTTTCTCTTCACGGGCGGGCTCACGACCGCGTATCTGCTGAAAATCTACGTCGCCGTCTTCTGGCAGAAGGCCCCGGTGGACGCGCACAGCCCCGCCCGCTGGGGGACGCCGCTCTCCGTGCTCGCGCTCGTGCTGGCCGCGGCGGCGCTCCCGGTGCTGGGCCTGCTTCCGCACGCGCTGGCGGAGAAGCTCTCCTCTGCGGCGCTTGCCTTCACCGGCGGGCACCCCTTCTCCCACACGATCCACTATTTCGCGTGGACGAACCTCAAGGGCGTCTGCATCTCCGTCGCGATCGGTGCGCTGGTGTATGTGCTCTTCATCCGCCGCGCGCTCATGCGGCGGGAGAACGGCGAGCCGCGCTATCTCGACCGCTGGCCCGGCTGGCTGAGTCTGGAAAGGTGCGTCTACCGCCCCGTTTTCGGCATGCTCGACCGGATTCTCCGCGTCCTCTGCCGCGCCGTGTGCGACAGTCTCGACGCCGTGCTCCTGCTCCTGCGACGCACAGTTCTGCGCGACACGCGCCAACGCGTGCGCCGCAGCGCCTTCAGCGCGCCGGTGCGCGCCATCGCCCGCAGCAGCGGCCGCAGCGAGGAGGACGTCGCCGACAAGGCGGGTACCTACCTGCGCATGGTGGGGCAACTCTCCAACAGCCTGTCCTTCGCCCTGCTGATGACGTGTCTGGGGCTTTGTATCGTGCTGGTGTGCCTGTTGCTGCATGTCTTCTGACCTTACTTTATCAAAAAGGGCAATGCCCTTTTTTACAAACGAAAAGAGCGGTTCGGGAATTTCCCGA
>ERZ832317.3402-NODE-3402-length-16654-cov-24.766733_pt1 | contig 16654 bp, 14 predicted proteins | sample MGYA00519695_ERZ832317 | MGnify/ENA primary metagenome ERZ832317 (study PRJEB31850, sample SAMEA3708726) | human gut metagenome | biome: human gut; feature: human-associated habitat; material: faeces | place: China | collected 2014 ...
GCGCCGATGGCGTGGAAATCGCCAGTGAAGTGGAGGTTGATGTCCTCCATGGGGACCACCTGAGCGTAGCCGCCGCCGGCAGCGCCGCCCTTGACGCCGAACACGGGACCGAGAGACGGCTCCCGCAGAGCGGCCACGGCGTTTTTGCCCAGCTTCCGCAGACCGTCGGCCAGACCCACGGAGGTGGTGGTCTTGCCCTCGCCTGCCGGGGTGGGGTTGATGGCGGTCACCAGGATCAGCTTGCCATCGGGCCGGTCGGCCCGGTCCATCAGCAGACGGTGATCGATCTTGGCCTTGTAGCGGCCATACTGCTCCAGATATTCCTCATCGATCCCCGCGGTGGCGGCGATCTCCGTGATGGGGCGCATCCGGCACTGCTGGGCGATCTCAATATCAGTCAACATGATCCGTGTCCTCCCGTTCTCAAATGTCAAAATACTTCTTCGCAGACTGGAACAGCTTCATATCATAGCAGCCGTCCACGTTTTTGTAAAGGCCGTCGGCCACACGCTCGGAGTGGCCCATCTTGCCCAGCACCCGGCCATCGGGAGACATGATGCCCTCCACAGCCCAGATGGAGCCGTTGGGGTTTACGTCCACGTCCATGCCGGGGACACCGTGCTCGTCCACATACTGAGTGACGATCTGACCGTTGTCAGCCAGCTTCCGAACCAGCTCCTCACTGCACAGGAACCGGCCCTCGCCATGGGAGATGGGGACGGTGTAAATATCGCCCACCTGCGTCCCTGCCAGCCATGGAGAGCGGTTGGAGGCAACGCGGGTCCGCACCAGACGGGACTGGTGGCGGCTGATGGTGTTGAAGGTCAGGGTGGGGCAGGTCTCGTTGGTGTCGATGATCTCACCGTAGGGGACAAGACCCAGCTTGATGAGCGCCTGGAAACCGTTGCAGATGCCCAGCATCAGGCCGTCCCGGTTTTTCAGAAGGTCCATGGTGGCGTCCCGCACCTCCGGGTTGCGGAAGAAAGCGGTGATGAATTTGGCGGAGCCATCCGGCTCGTCGCCGCCGGAGAAGCCGCCGGGGACGAAAATGATCTGGCTGTTCCGGGCTGCCTTGGCGAAGCGGCTGATGGAGTCGGCCACGCCCTGAGCGGACTGGTTGTTCAGCACCAGGATCTCAGGCTCCAATCCGGCCCGCTGAACGGCACGGGCGGAGTCATATTCGCAGTTGGTACCGGGGAATACGGGAATCAGCACCTTGGGGACCGCCACGCCGGCTTTGGGAGCCGTCCGGGGAGCGGCGGGGGCGGAGAGCACGGGGACCTCCGCCGGATCGGCGATGGTACGGCTGGGATAGACAGATTCCAGAACGCCCTCGTTCAAGGCCAGAAGCTCGGAAATGGGGGCGCTGTCACCGGCGATCCGCACCACAGGCTCGGCGGTGGTGACGCCCAGACGGACGGCCTCCGCCGTGTCCTCGGTCAGTTCCGCTACGATGGCGCCGGGATACAGGGTGTTCCAATCCAAGTCGGTGTTTTCGGCGGCGAAGCCGATCTCGTTGCCGAAGGACATCTTCATCACGCCCTCAGCAAGACCGTTTTCCACGGCCCACGCCGCCCGGACCTTGCCGGCCAGCGCCAGATCATGCAGCCGCTCCCATGCCGCCTTGACGCTATCCGCGTCCGTACCGGAGAACAGGTAAACGGGATGCCCCGCTTCCTTGAATTCGGGGGAGAGCACCTCGCCCGCTTTCAGCGGCGCAATGGCGAAGGAGATCAGCGTGGGCGGTACGTCCAGATCCAGGAAGGTGCCGGACATGGAGTCTTTACCGCCAATGGCGGCGGCGCCCAGCTCCAGCTGCGCGTCCACAGTGCCCAGCAGAGCGGAGAAGGGCTTGCCCCAGCGCTCCGGCTCATTGCGGAGCTTCTCAAAGAACTCCTGAAAGGAGAGATAGGCTTTTTTATAGTCCGCACCGGCGGCCACCAGCTTGGCCATAGAGGTGTAGACCGCGTTGTAGGCTCCGGTGTAGGGGTCGGTGCAGGTCTGCTCCGGGTCGCAGCCCCAGGCCATGACGCTGGCCTGATCCGTTTCCTGACCGGGCAGGACGGGGAATACGGCGGCCATAGCCTGTGCCGGGGTGCGCTGTGTCCGGCCGCCGAAGGGCATGAGGATGGAACCGGCACCGATGGTGCTGTCGAACCGCTCCACAAGGCCGCGGCGGGAGGCGCATTTCAGGCTGGAGGCCATCTCCCGGAGGGACTGGAACCGGGGCGTTGTAAGCTCAGTGCGGTCCTTCTCCGCCACGCGGACCCCGGCGTGCTTCACAGCGCCGTTGGTGTTCAGGAAGTCACGGCTCAGGTCGGCGATGACCGTGCCGTTCCACTCCATGACCATCCGGGCTTCTTCCGTGACCACGGCCACCCGGTAGGCTTCCAGATTTTCCGATTCGGCGGCGGCGATGAAGGCGTCCACATCTTCGGGGGCCACCACCACGGCCATGCGCTCCTGAGATTCGGAGATGGCCAGCTCCGTGCCGTCCAGACCGTCATACTTCTTGCGAACGGCGTCCAGATCGATCCGCAGGCCGTCCGCCAGCTCGCCGATGGCAACGCTGACGCCGCCGGCGCCAAAGTCGTTGCACCGCTTGATGAGATGGGTCACGGCGCTGTCCCGGAACAGGCGCTGGATCTTGCGTTCCTCGGGGGCGTTGCCCTTCTGGACCTCGGAGGCCATGGTGGAGAGGGATTTCAGGTTGTGACTCTTGGAAGAACCGGTGGCGCCGCCGATGCCGTCCCGGCCGGTGCGGCCGCCCAGCAGAATGACCACATCTCCGGGGGCGGGGCACTCACGGCGGACGTTATAGGCGGGAGCCGCCGCAACCACCGCGCCGCATTCCAGACGCTTGGCGATGTAGCCCTCGTGGTACAGCTCTGCCACATGGCCGGTGGCCAGACCGATCTGGTTGCCGTAGGAGGAATAGCCCGCCGCGGCGGTCTGGCACAGCTTCCGCTGGGGCAGCTTGCCGGAGAGGGTCTGGTCCAGGGAGGCGCGGGGGTCTCCCGCACCGGTCACCCGCATGGCCTGATGGACATAGGCACGGCCGGACAGGGGGTCCCGGATGCAGCCGCCGATGCAGGTGGCCGCGCCGCCGAAGGGCTCGATCTCCGTGGGGTGGTTGTGGGTCTCATTTTTGAACATCAGCAGCCAGTCCTGGGCCTCGCCGTCCACCGTGGCGGTGACGTGGATGGAGCAGGCATTGATCTCCTCACTCTCGTCCAGCTCCGGCAGCAGGCCCCGCTTTTTCAGGACCTTCGCGCCGATGGTGGCAATGTCCATCAGGGTCTGAGGCCGCTTGGCGGCCTTTTCCTCGCCGTAGACCTCCACCCGTGCGGCCAGGTACCGCTCGTAGGCAGCCTGAATGGCCGCGTCGTGGATCTCCACCTGGTCGATGTGGGTGGAGAAGGTGGTGTGGCGGCAGTGGTCGGACCAATAGGTGTCTACCACCCGGATCTCGGTGATGGTGGGGTCCCGCCCCTCGTCATCCCGGAAATAGCCCTGCAAAAATTTCAGATCGTCCAGATCCATGGCAAGACCCAGCTCGTCCCGCAGAGCGTCCAGCGCGGCAGCGTCCATGGAGGTGAAGCCCTCCACGGTCCGGACGGTGGTAGGAATATCGTATTCCATCCGCAGGGTCTCCGGCAGCTCCAGAGACGCCTCCCGGCTCTCCACCGGGTTGATGACATACTTCTTGACGGCCTCGACCTGCTCCGCCGTCAGCTCGCCCTCCAGGACGTATACCCGGGCGGTGCGGACCGTGGGCCGCTCGCCTTGGGATAAGATCTGGATGCACTGGGCGGCGGAGTCCGCCCGCTGGTCATACTGGCCGGGCAGATACTCTACGGCGAACACCGTGTCTCCCTGAGGCACTTCACTCGTCACCGTGTCCAACTGGGGCTCGGACAGCACCGTTTGAACGGCGTAGTCGAACAGCTCCCGGCTGATGCCCTCCAAATCATAGCGGTTGAACAGCCGCAGACCTGTCAGGGACTGAATACCCAGAAATGCCCGCAGGTCCTCCAACAGAGCGCGGGCTTCGTTGGCCAGCGCTTCTTTCTTTTCTACATATACTCTGTAAACCATGCCTGCCCTTGCTCCCTTCAGTGTTCCAGCGCTTTCAGGGCGCGCTGGCCGATGTCATGACGGTAGAAGGCATTGTCGAAATGAACGCTCTCCACCCGCTCGTAGGCTTTTTCAATGGCGCTTTTCAAATCCGCCGCCGTGGCGGTGACGCCCAGCACCCGGCCGCCGCTGGTCAGCAGACGGTCCTCCTCCCGCTTTGCGCCAGCCACATAGGTATGGGCGGCGGTCTCGGCGGGCATGGTGATGGCGAAGCCCTTTTCGTAATGCTCCGGGTAGCCGCTGGACGCCATGATGACACAGCAGGCGGCACCGTCGGAGAACTTCACCTCAGTTTCCGCCAGCGTTCCGTTCCGGCAGGCCTGCATGACCGTCAGCAGGTCGCTTTCCAGAAGGGGCAGGACCACCTGCGTCTCCGGGTCACCGAAGCGGCAGTTGTACTCAATGACCTTGGGGCCGTTGGGCGTCAGCATCAGACCAAAATAGAGGCAGCCCCGGAAGGTGCGGTTTTCCGCGTTCATGGCCTCCATGGTGGGCAGAAAAATGGTCTCCATGCACACGCGGGCCATGTCTTCGGTGTAGTAGGGGTTGGGGGCCACGGTGCCCATGCCGCCGGTATTCAGACCCTCGTCATGGTCATGGGCCCGCTTGTGGTCCATGGAGGATACCATGGGGACCACGGTCTTGCCGTCGGTAAAGGCCAGCACGGAGACCTCCGGGCCGGTGAGAAATTCCTCAATGACCACCTGATTTCCGCTGTCGCCGAAGGCGCGGTCCAGCATGATGGATTCCACGGCGGCCACGGCGTCCTCCCGGGTCTCAGCGATGAGCACACCCTTGCCCAGAGCCAGACCGTCGGCCTTGACCACCACGGGCAGGGCGCAGGACTTCACATAGTCCATCGCGGCGGCAGCATCGGTGAACACCTGATACTCCGCCGTGGGGATACCGTATTTTTTCATCAGGTCCTTGGAAAAGACCTTGCTGCCCTCAATGATGGCGGCCTTCGCCTCCGGGCCGAAGCAGGGGATCCCAGCGGCCTCCAGCGCGTCCACCGCACCCAGCACCAGCGGATCGTCCGGCGCCACCACGGCGAAGTCAATGCTGTGGGTCTTGGCAAAGTCCACCTGCGCGGAAATATCCTTCGCGCCGATCTCCGGGACGCACACAGCGTCAGCAGCGATGCCGCCGTTGCCGGGAGCGCAGTAGATCGTCTCCACAGCGGGATTCTCTTTCAATTTTTTGACGATGGCGTGCTCACGGCCGCCGCCGCCGATAACCAGAAGGTTCATGGTTCCCTCCCTGAATGATTTTTAGCTGCTGCCCCGCAGACGTCTCCCGTAAATCGGAAAAGCGTTTACGGAGGAACATGCGGGGCAGCGGAACGGATCTGCGTTTGCGTCTGTGTGGACGCGGAAGCTTTGACTTGTGCAGCGGGTTAGTGATGGAACAGCCGTGCGCCGGTGAAGGCCAGCACCATGCCGTATTTGTCGGCGGTGGCGATGACATGGTCATCCCGGATGGAGCCGCCGGGCTCGGCAATGTAGGTCACGCCGGACTTTCTGGCCCGCTCCACGTTGTCGCCGAAGGGGAAGAAGGCATCGCTGCCAACAGTGACGCCGGCCTGCGTGGCGATCCACGCCTTCTTTTCCTCCGGGGTCAGGACCTCGGGGCGGACCTTGAAGGTGTTCTGCCACACACCGTCGGCCAGCACGTCCTCATACTCGTCGGAGGTGTAGATGTCGATGGCGTTGTCCCGGTCAGGGCGGCGGATGTTGTCCACGAATTGCAGACCCAGCACCTTGGGATGCTGGCGCAGATACCAGTTGTCCGCCTTTTGACCAGCCAGACGGGTGCAGTGGATGCGGCTCTGCTGGCCTGCGCCCACGCCGATGGCCTGGCCGTCCTTCACATAGCAGACAGAGTTGGACTGGGTGTATTTCAGAGTGATGAGGGCCACGATCATGTCGATCTTGGCAGCCTCCGGAAGCTCCTTGTTTTCAGAGACGATGTTGGTCAGCATCTCCCTGTCGATCACAAGGTTATTGCGGCCCTGCTCGAAGGTGACGCCGAACACATCCTTGTGCTCCACGGCGGCGGGGACGTAGTCCGCGTTGATCTGGACCACGTTGTAGCCGCCCTTCTTCTTGGTTTTCAGAATTTCCAGCGCCTCGTCGGTATAGCCGGGGGCGATGATGCCGTCGGACACCTCGCCCTTGAGGTACTGGGCGGTGGCGGCGTCGCAGACGTCGGAGAGAGCGGCCCAGTCACCGTAGGAGCACAGGCGGTCAGCGCCCCGGGCGCGGATATAAGCGCAGGCGATGGGGGAGAGCTCGGCGGCGTCATCCACGAAGTAGATCTTCCGGTCCACCTCGCTCAGGGGCCGTCCCACGGCGGCACCGGCGGGGGAGACGTGCTTGAAGCTGGCGGCGGCGGGCAGGCCGGTGGCGGCCTTCAATTCCTTCACCAGCTGCCAGGAGTTCAGCGCATCCAGCAGGTTGATATAGCCGGGCTTTCCGTTCAAAACGGTAAAGGGCAGGTCAGAGCCGTCCTGCATAAAGACCTTGGACGGCTTCTGGTTGGGGTTGCAGCCATATTTCAGTTCCAACTCGTTCATTTCGGCACCTTCTCCTTAATCTCCCAGATTTTTGTTGAACAGGCGCACCTCGCCGTTCACGTTGGTATAGAGGGACACCTTGTTGTCTCCGTTCAGAGCGGCCCAGACTTCCTCCGGCTTGGGAACGGTGACCTCCAGAGGCTCACCGGCAAAGGTGGGCAGAGGATTTCCGTCGCCCTGATAGGTGCTGATGAAATAGCCCTGATTCTCGTCGCAGCCCTCATAACAGAAGAATTCCCGCAGGCAGCGGCCGTTCTTGTGCTTCAGAATGGACATCTCAAAAGAGCCGTCGGCATTCAGAATGGCGGAGATGCGGGGGGTCCAGTTGGGCTCGTCCGGCTCGTATTCCCGGGTCATCAGACCCTTGCGGAAATCGCCGTGCTGGCAGATGGTGTCCGTCTGGTCGCCGTTGGTGACCACCAGCGCGTCGCCCATGGTCCGGACGGGATGATAGATGATGAGGCTGGGATCCTCCAGCTTGGCGGGATCATGCGCCTCGGTGCGGATGCCGTCCTCCGTTTTCACGAAGATCCGGTTGCGGCTGTTGGCGCTGCGGCCCATGATGAAATAGTAAACGAGGTTCCGGCTCACAAGGATACCCCGGCCGGGGTAGGGATTCTCCCGCAGAAGGGTCAGAAAATCAAGCATTGCTCTTCTCCTTTACGATTTGTTCCGAGACCAGCTCCGCTGCCCGAGGCAGAAGCTGCCATTCGGCCTGCTCCATGACCCGGCGCTGAAGGGTTTCGGGGGTGTCGTCCGGCAGAATCTCCACCGCTTTTTGCAGCAGGATCTCTCCACCGTCCGGGATCTCATTGACAAAATGCACCGTGGCTCCCGTGACCTTCACGCCCTTGGCCAGAGCGGCCTCGTGGACCTTCAGACCGTACATCCCCTTGCCGCAGAAGGCGGGGATCAGAGAGGGATGCACATTCAGGATGCGGGAGGGCCAGCGGGCGGTAAAGTCCGCACTGAGGATGGTGAGGAAGCCTGCCAGAACGATGAGGTCGATCTCATGCGCCGCCAGCAGGTCGGACAGGGCGGACTCAAAGGCCGCCTGACCGCCGCAGCGCTTGGGGGAGACCGTCTCGGCGGGAACGCCGGCGTTGGCCGCCCGGGTCAGGGCGTAGGCTCCTTCATTGGAGGAGACCACCAGCGCAATCTCTCCGTGGGGCAGCAGTCCCGCCGCCTGCGCGTCCAGCAGTGCCTGTAAATTTGTGCCGCCGCCGGAGACCAGCACGGCGATCTTCGCTTTTTTCATAGTCATGATTTCTCCTTTGACGCCGATGCACCGATTCCTTTCAGCGCACCGGAGCAGTATACGTCAGGATACCGCGGAAAAGCGGGACAGTGCGTACCGGGAGCGGTTTCACTCAGCACAAAACAACTTTTTCTTCGCCGGCAACGATCTCGCCGCAGACATAGGCGTCGATCCCCTCTGCCTTCAGAGCGGAGAGGGCCGCGTCGGCGGTCTCGGGGCTGACGATCACAGCCATGCCCACGCCCATATTGAAGGTGTTGAACATATCGTGCTCGTCGATGCCGCCCTTTTTCTGGAGCAGACGGAAAATGGAGGGTGTTTTGACAGCGGCCTTGTCGATCCTGGCGCACAGGCCGTCGGGGATGCAGCGGGGGACATTCTCATAGAAGCCGCCGCCGGTGATGTGGCTGACGCCCTTCACGTCTGCGGCCTCGATGCAGCGGAGGACGGGCTTGACATAGATGACGGTGGGACGGAGCAGGGCCTCGCCCAGAGTTTCACCCAGCTCGTCATCATACCGGCCCAGATCGGCGTTCTCCACGTCGAACACCTTGCGGACCAGAGAGTAGCCGTTGGAGTGGAAGCCGGAGGAGGGCAGAGCCAGCACCACATCGCCCTCCGCCATGCGGCTGGAGTCGATGACCTTGGGCTTGTCCACCACGCCCACGGTGAAGCCTGCCAGATCGTAGTCATCGGCGGCCATCATGCCGGGGTGCTCGGCGGTCTCACCGCCGATGAGAGCGCAGCCGGCCTGGACACAGCCCTCTGCCACGCCGGAGACAATGGCTGCCACCTTTTCCGGCACGTTCTTGCCGATGGCGATGTAATCCAGGAAAAACAGGGGCTTCGCGCCGCAGCAGATCACGTCATTCACGCACATGGCCACGCAGTCGATGCCGATGGTGTCATGCTTGTTCAGCAGCTCAGCCAGACGCAGTTTGGTGCCCACGCCGTCGGTGCCGGAGACCAGCACCGGCTCCGTCATACCGGTCAGATCGGGGGCAAACAGGCCGCCGAAGCCGCCGATGTCAGAAACTACGCCGGGAATGTGGGTGCGCTTGACGTCCGCGCTCATCAGCTTGACGCCCTTGTAACCGGCAGTGATGTCCACACCGGCTGCCGCATAGGCGGCGGAGTGAGATGTTTCCATGTCGATCATTCCTTTCCGTTCCAGCAGTAGGTACAGACCTTATCCCGGTCAATGCCGATGGCTTCCAGCACGCCGTCCAAAGACTGATAACCGAGAGAATCAAAACCGAATTTTTCACAGATGGACTTGAGCAGGCACTGACCCCGCTCCGTGGAGGAATCGGAGTACTCGTCCAGATGCTTGTGTCCTTCATCACCCTCCAGCTCCTGAATCACCCGCCGGGCCAGCAGCTCCATATCAGAGTTGCCCCGGGAGAAGTTCAGGTACTTGCAGCTATACATAATGGGCGGGCAGGCAGAGCGCATGTGGACCTCTTCCGCACCGGACTCATAGAGGAAGTCCACCGTTTCCCGGAGCTGGGTGCCCCGGACGATGGAATCGTCCACAAACAGCAGCTTTTTCCCCTGAATCAGCTCGGAAACGGGGATCTGCTTCATTTTGGCCACCTGATTGCGGACCTCTTGATTGGCAGGGGTGAAGGACCGGGGCCAGGTGGGGGTGTACTTTACAAAGGGGCGGGCGAAGGGCTTGCCGCTGCGGTTGGCGAAGCCGATGGCGTGGGGGACGCCGGAATCCGGCACGCCCGCCACATAGTCCACCTTGGGGAGCCGGCCCTGAGCCACCTCGTCGCGGGCCATGATCTCGCCGTTGCGATAGCGCATGACCTCCACGTTGACGCCCTCGTAATTGGAGTTGGGGTAGCCGTAATAGGTCCAGAGAAAGCCGCAGATCTTCATTTCCTTACCCGGAGGAGAGACGGTCTCATAGCCGTTCCGGGTCAGGGCCACGATCTCACGGGGACCTAACTCGTAAGCATCCTCATAGCCCAGCTTATGATAGGCGAAGGATTCAAAGGATACGCACAGGCTGCCGTCCGGGTGCTTGCCTACCAGCACAGGCAGGCGGCCCAGCCGGTCGCGGGCAGCCAGAATACCGTCCGGCGTCATCAGCAGGATCGTGATAGAGCCTTTGATCATCTCCTGCGCGTACAAAATGCCCTCCACCAGATTTTCCTTCATATTGATGAGGGCGGCCACCAGCTCGGAGACATTGACCTTTCCGCTGCTCTGGGCCATGAACTGATGCCCGTGGTCGGAGAAATAGGTATCGATCAGCTCGTCGATGTTGTTGATGATACCCACCGTGCAGATGGCGTACAGGCCCAGATGGGAGCGCACCAGCAGCGGCTGGGGGTCGGTGTCGCTGATGCAGCCCATGCCGATGTGGCCCTTGAACTCATGCAGCGCGCTTTCAAATTTTGTGCGGAAGGGGGTGTTTTCAATATCGTGGATCTCCCGGACGAACCCGGTCTCCGGCCCGTAAACCACCATGCCGCCCCGGCGGGTACCCAGATGGGAGTGGTAGTCCGTGCCGAAAAATACGTCCAGTCCCACATCCCGGTGGGAGATCGCTCCAAAATAACCGCCCATTACGCGAAGAACAGCTGGGAGAGGGTCATGGGATCGATGTACTGGCCGTCCTTATAGACCCGCATGTTGCCGCTGGCCACCTCGTCGATGAGCATAACGCTGCCGTCGGGTGCATAGCCGAACTCAAACTTGATGTCATAGAGGACCATGCCCTTTTCCTTCAGATCATCGGCCACGATCTGAGTGATCTTCTGGGTCTCCTCCTTGATGGCATCATACTGCTCGGCGGTCATCACGCCCAGAGCAACCAGCGCGTCCTTGGTCACCAGAGGATCGCCCTTCTCGTCATTCTTGAAGGTGGTCTCCACATAGGCGGGCAGGTCGGCGCCCTCAGCGATATACTCGCCGTAGCGGCGGATGAAGGAGCCGACGGCCTTGTGACGGCAAATGACCTCCAGGCCATGGCCAAAGACCTTGGCAGGGAGGACTTCCATGGTGGTATTATTCAGGTCGGCGCTGACAAAATGGGTCTTGATGCCGGCGGCGTTGATCTTCTCAAAGAAATAGATGCTCATGCGCAGGTTCACATCGCCCACGCCGTCGATGGTCAGGCCCACGGAGTTCTCACCGGGATCGAATACGCCGTCCTTGCCGGTGCAGTCATCCTTGAACTTCAGCAGATAGTTGCCGTTTTCCAGAGCGTAAACGTTCTTGGTCTTGCCAGTATAAACGAGTTCCATAGTATTGTACCTCCAAAATGTTTTGAATATCGGTTTTATCAGGAAAAGATCAATGCTTGTGTGAACAGCTTAGTGGGCCAGCTCCGCCTGAAGCTTGGCCTCCTTGGCGGCGATCTGCTCTGCCATCTCGGAGCGCTGAGCGTCCAGCTTGGCGGCCAGTGCGTCATCGCTGACGGCCAGGATCTGAGCGGCCAGCACAGCGGCATTCTTCGCGCCATTGATGGCCACGGTAGCCACGGGGATGCCGCTGGGCATCTGGACGGTAGCCAGCAGAGCGTCCAGCCCATCCGCCGCACCGCCCTTCATGGGGATGCCGATAACCGGCAGGGTGGAGTTTCCGGCGAAGGCGCCCGCCAGATGGGCCGCCATACCGGCGGCGCAGATCAGCACGCCGAAGCCGTTGGCCCGGGCGCTTCTGGCGAAGTCCGCGGCGGCGGCGGGGGTGCGGTGGGCGCTGAGAATGTGGGCCTCATAGGGAATGCCGAAGGTCTCGAGCTGCTGGCAGGCACCCTTTACAACGGGCCAGTCAGAGTCGCTTCCCATAATGACTGCTACTTTTTTCATGCGATCCTCCTTAAAAAGATAAAAATGCAAATAAAAAAAGGGTAAACCGGTCCCCATGGATCTCCATGGAGAACAGGTTTGCCCAGACGGTCGACAGTACGTATGACAGCAGGCTTCCATGTGGTGCTCCACGTTCCGTCAGTTGCCTGTGCTTCAATGTAATCATTATCTCAGACACGACAGGAAATGTCAATTCCTGTTACGGCTTTTTCCGTGGGACCTCGCCACAAAATTTTGAAAAGATTGTTGCGATTTTTGCACAATATGTTAAAAAAGTATCTATTTTTAACGAAATAAGTTATGCTAATTGGAGGTATTACCTATGCTTCTTCTGGGGGGCCTTATGCCTTTCACAGCTATAAGGCGGCGTCTGCCTGTCTGACCGCTGAAAAACCCTTATGAACAGGGGAAACGCACCTCTTTGCTCTTGCACCGGGGCGGGCGCGCAGGTATAATGATGAAAAAGAGCATTAACAAATGACGGAGGTGGCTTCATGTACGAAAACGGGAAGATCTATATGGGTCTGGCAGGTGACAAGCGGGTGGAACTGGCGCTGAATATGTGCAACCGCCACGGACTGATCGCTGGGGCCAGCGGCACCGGCAAGACCGTCACCATGAAGGTGATGGCGGAGTCCTTTTCCGACGCCGGTGTGCCGGTGTTTCTGTGTGATGTGAAGGGCGACGTGGCGGGCATCTGCGCGCCGGGCCAGAGCAGCGAGGGCATGGAAAAGCGCATCGACAAATTCGGCCTGCGGGACCGCTTTGTCTACCAGGGTTATCCCACCACCTTCTGGGATGTTTATCAGGAGGGCGGCCACGCCGTCCGGGCCACCGTCAGCGACATGGGACCGGAGCTTCTCAGCCGGATTTTGGGCTTGACGGCGGTGCAGGAGGGAATTCTGCACATCGTGTTTCAAATTGCGGATGACAAGGGGCTGCTGCTGATCGACCTGAAGGATCTGCGGGCCATGCTGACCTATGTCAACGAGCACCGCGCCGAGTACATGATGACCTATGGCAATATCACATCTCAGTCGGTGGCGGCGATCCTGCGGGCGCTGCTGCCGCTGGAGCAGCAGGGCGGCGAGCTGTTTTTCGGGGAACCGGCGCTGGACATCCGCGACTGGATGCGCACGGCTGCTGACGGCCGGGGCATGATCAATGTGCTGGACTGCGTCAAGCTGGTGCAGAATCCCACGCTGTACGCCAGTTTCCTGCTGTGGATGCTGTCGGAGCTGTTTGAGATCCTGCCGGAGGCTGGCGATCTGGACAAGCCCCGGATGGTATTCTTCTTTGACGAGGCCCACATGCTGTTCCGCGATGCCCCCGCCGTGCTGCTGCAAAAGGTGGAGCAGACGGTGAAGCTGATCCGCTCCCGGGGCGTGGGCGTGTACTTTGTGACGCAAAGTCCCAGCGATATTCCCGATACCGTGCTGGCACAGCTTTCCAATCGGGTGCAGCACGCCCTCCGGGCCTATACCCCCACGGAGCTGAAGGCTGTCCGCGCGGCGGCGCGGGCCTTCCGGCCCAATCCCGCGTTTCAGGCGGAGGATGCCATCATGGAGCTGGGCGTGGGCGAGGCGCTGACCTCGTTCTTGGACGAAGCGGGCGTACCCGCTATGGTGGAGCGCACGAAGATTATCTGCCCCCAGAGCCTCATGTCGGTGCCGGAGCCCATGGTCCGGGCCAAGGTGATGATGCACGACGGCATGGAGAAGTATGACGAGTTTGTGGATAACGTGTCAGCCTACGAGGTGCTGACAGCGGAACGGGAGGAAGTGGAGGCCGCCAAACAGGAGGAGGCCGACCGCAAGGCCCGCGAAAAGGAGGAGACTCAGGCGGAAAAGCTGCGTCTGAAGGAGGAAGAAACTGAACGAAAGCGCAAACAGAAGCTGGAGGACGAGGCTCGCCGCAAGGCGGAGCGCCGGGCGGCCAAGATCGAGTCCCAACTGATCTCAGCAGGCGGTCAGGTGCTCAAGCGGGGCCTGCTGGGTGTGCTGAAAAAGTGGTAACGCGGCTTTTGACGGAATACCTATCAACAACTATAAAAAGGAGAAAGTGATATGAAAAAGAAGATCTCAGTTCCCATTTTAGCGGCTGTGGTTGTGGTTTTGACTGCGGTGATCGTCATTGTAAAACCCTTTCCCCAAAAGGCATCGGCGGTATTCCCGGAAAAGCTGTTGGAGCTCTCCTGCACCGTGGCGCGGGAATCCGTGGACGGTGCGGAAAAGATTGATCTTACAAACGACCAGAAGGAAGCCCTGTTGAATGAACTGGAAACCGTTCAAGCAGTACGGCGGGGAACCTCTGACGGCAAGATTGGTCCCTACGATCAGTATGTGTACCGCTTCAGCTTTGAAAATCAGCAGGAGATCTCAATGGATGACCGCGGAACGCTCTATACGCAGAGGGGCGGCTATACGATGACCGGGGATATCTCCGGTGTGCTGGACCTCTTGAATGGCTGGTTCTGAGCTGAGCACCGGAGCCGGGCAGAATAAATGGCAAATAGAGTCTTGCAGAGTGCGTATTCATAAATGCTGATTGAAATAGCGACAGATAAGAAAATGCTCTGCAAAAGCCTGCCTTCCATTTGGAAGGCAGACTTTTTTCGCCTATCAGCCGGTAAGGGTCAGGCTGCGCTGAACTCCTCCCGCAATTCCTCCATGGCCTCGGACACATGATCCGCAGAAAAGCAGAACCGGCCGTTTTCATCATATACCTCAATGTGTCCCATCACATACCGCAGTTCAAATCGCTCCATTTTTATAACCCCTTCCGTGGTGTGTTGTTTTCTGATTACATGCTCAGTATACAATACATACTGTCCTATAAAACGGACACTGTCACCAACTGCAATCCCTGTACGGCGTATTTTTCTCAGATCGATCCGCGGCTCAGAGCATGATACTGCCGGTTTCTCTGCCGGCCATCGCGGTATTCAGTAGCGTTTCCTTGCAGACGGCGGCGAAGTACCGGCTTTCTTTAAATCTGTCTGAGTAGTGCTTCTCAATGAATGTCAGAGTTTCTTTTAGCTGCAACATGGCGGCGAACATATGCTTGCAGGCGTAAGTGCAGAAACAGTCGCAAACCAGATTTCTGATCTCGCCATCGATGTAGTCACATTCCAGCTCGTAGGGCTGTGTCCCTTCCACAATGGCCCGCACCCGAGTCTTATCCAGAGAGATGTACCGCACCCGGTTTTCTCTGTAATAGTCATGTCCCCGCTCCGCAATGGCGTCGCTGATCTTCATGGTTTGCAGATCATTCAACTGAAAGCCGCTGCCGTCCTGTCCGGAAACAATCTCCGTATCCTCCTTCTCAGGCGCCTTGAACCAGGTGATGATCTGTTCATAAGGGAGTGCGCTGCGGTCAAAGGTGACGAAGTGCGATCCGGCAAAATGGAATTCACCGTGGACCTTTGTATCGGCCACGCTGATGACCCGCTTGTAGTCGGACAGCTTGATCTTGAAGGTATAGCAGACATCCACCACATGACCGCGGAAACCTTCCAGCTTTCCTTCCACAAAGACCAGATCGCCGCAGTGGAGATCAAATTGATCGTTGTAGTAGGAGAGCGTCATGTTGCGAGCAGGGAAGTGGATCAGCACCAGGGATCTGGTAGGCTTCGGCTTTCTGGAAATAACAAACCGCGCGGCAGCCTCGTGCCTGCTTTCCTTTTCAGCGGCGGAAAAAACGATCTTGAACTTCATAAAACCCCTCCTTCAAAATGATCGGGTGTCCTTCCAGTGTCATCATTTTACAATCTTACCTGTCCCAATAACCGGACTGCGACGAAAAAACGGCTCTGACCGTAATGGTCAGAGCCGCTTGATCTGAATTTGATTCAGTTTTTATGCCTGCGGGCCGTAAAGCGCCGCGACGGAGCCGATATGCGCCTTCATGCCGTCCACAACATGAGCGGGTCCTACGATCTGTGCCTGAGAGCCAAAGCCCAGCACCCACGCAAAGAACTGAGGACTGACCACCACGTCCGTCCGGACGGTGAAATGGGCCGGGCCGTCGGGGACGATGAACACCTCGCTGCCCAACCGGTCCAGAACGGCACCCACCAGATGATTTTCAAACCGCATCTGTACCTTGATCTCTTCGCCGGTGAACATACCAAATGTTTTGCGGGTGTAGACCGCCATGTCCAGCGCCTGATAGACCTCCTGACCGTCCCGCTCCTCATCCAGCGTGGAGATCTTCTCCATCTTGTCCACGCGGTAGTGCTTGATGATTCCAGCCTCAGAGTCATAGGCCACCAGATAGTAGTTTTCATCGTCCCAGGTCATAAACTGGGAAGCGCCCGCTGCCAGTCTTAAATACTGCCTGGTCAGGCACTTCAGGAAATTTACCGCTCCCAGCCCGTCTGTCAGCGCATGGAATACCTCCAGATTGATCCGTTTCTCATAATACGTGACCCGGAACAAAAAGCGCTGATTTCCATGCGGATCGATAAAACGGCATGGATACGTATTCTCACGCTTTACCTGCGGGATCCGGTCATTTTCCTCAAAATAATACCAGAAAAGTCCCCTGCGCAGCTTCACCCGGAAATTGCGGATCTCCGGCAGGATTTCCTCCAGCGCCCTACTAAGGAGTTCCGGATTTACCGGTTCTTTCAAAGTTGCGGAAATCCGAAATACCTGACTTACATTTTCATTTGCGATCACCGGGAATATCTTGGCTGTATTGTCCAGCCTTCTCCACCGGTTCTTCCATCTGCTCTGTCCCATGATGCTCCACCTCTCATACCGCAGTTTACTTTCTTAAAACCACAGCGTTTCTGTCTTATGCCCGGAAGTAATAGCCGACCCCCCATTTTGTGTGTACATATTTTGGATCGCTCGG
>ERZ832317.3404-NODE-3404-length-16644-cov-23.655073_pt1 | contig 16644 bp, 10 predicted proteins | sample MGYA00519695_ERZ832317 | MGnify/ENA primary metagenome ERZ832317 (study PRJEB31850, sample SAMEA3708726) | human gut metagenome | biome: human gut; feature: human-associated habitat; material: faeces | place: China | collected 2014 ...
AGGCTCAGGCGGTTTTTGAGGGCAAGGCAAATCTCGAGATGTGCCTTCCTTTCCTTAAGGATAAAGCAGAAAAATTTTCCGACAATATACTCAACAATACTCCCAACGGCATACTCATTTTAAATGAGGATATGGTGGTTCAGCAGATAAATGCCGCGGCAAGGGAGATTATGAACATTCGTTATGCTTCGGATGTTGTGGGTGAGCCGGTTGTGCGTATTTTGGAGCCTTTTGATTTTATAGATGTTCTTTCAAACGGCAGGGATATTCACGAAAAACGCGTATACCTCGCCGAATATAAAAAATACATTGAAGAAACAATAGTATACGACCATGTCTACCATATACTTATGTGCATTATGCGCGACGTTACCGCCGAGGAGACAGAAAAAGAGAAAAAGGCGGAGCTTAGCCGTCAAACGATAGAAATAACGGATAAGGTCGTCGAAAAGCAAATGCGCATAGTTCAGGAGATAGCTTCTCTGCTTGGCGAGACTACCGCCGAGACAAAGATAGCCCTCACTAAGCTTAAGGAGTCGTTGAAGGATGAATAATCTTTGCACGGACATAGGCCATATGAGTCTTACCAAGTACGGCGAAGAGCTGTGCGGCGATATGGTGGAGGTTATAGAGCATGGCGATGACGATTATGTTGTTGTGCTTGCGGACGGGCTCGGCTCCGGTGTAAAAGCAAATATTCTCTCTACTTTGACTTCGAAAATAATATCCACCATGATTGCAAATAATATGCCGCTTGAAATGTGTGTTGATACAATAGCGAAAACACTGCCTATATGTTCGGTACGTCAGGTGGCATACAGCACTTTTACAATAGTGCGTGTAATAGACAACAAAGAGGCAGAAATAGCCCAATACGACAATCCGCATGTCATTCTGCTGCGCGACGGAAAAAATCTTGTGTATCCCGAGAGCGCAGTGGAAATCGACGGTAAGATGATATATAAATCGAAAATATCGTTAAAGCTTAACGATACGCTCATTTTTACGAGTGACGGAGCGGTTTATGCCGGTATTGGTGAAAATATGCCAATTCGTCTGATTCAGACAGAACATATCAAAAAGATGTATCAGATTCATCCGATGGCGTTTATAGAATTAGGCAAATATTTTTCTAAACGAAAATATTCCAATGATGGTTCGTCAATTGTGGTAATGTCATCAATGGCTGCTTATGAGATGGAAAAAGGAATGGCGGCGTATGCTAGTTCAAAGGCGGCGGTAAACGCAGTGGTTAAAGTGATGGCAAAAGAGATGGCAGACCGCAGAATCCGTGTGAACGGGGTGGCGCCTGCATTTGTCGCGACACCGATGATAAAAGAAGACATGGATATGTGGGAAAAAGAAGGAAACAGTCCTCAGAAATTTGGAGTGATTCCTCCCAAACAGGTTGCAGGTCTGATTGGATTTTTGATGTCGGAACAGGCAGCATACATTACAGGTGAAATTATATCCATTTCAGCAGGAATGATTTATTAAGGGGGATTCGTATGAAAAATTCGGTTTTGTGCTATTTAGAAGAAACGGCAGTAAAATTTCCGGACAAACTTGCAATTTCAGATGGTGAACTTTCTGTTACATTTTCTGAGTGGAGACAGCGTGCATTGTGTCTGGCAGATGCAATAACAGCAAAATTATCGGGTCGGCATCTGCCGGTTTTAGTTTATCTGCCAAAGGGAACGAACACACTGATTTCCTTTGCCGGAATCTTGTATAGTGGAAATTATTACACGCCGACGGATGTTAAATTTCCATTTCAAAAAGTGGAGGGTGTTTTGAAATGTTTAAAGCCGGCGTTGATTATTTCTGACCGAAAGAGTGCAGAAAAATTATTGAAAAATGGTATTTTGGAAGATATGATTTTATATTTGGAAGATATTGATTTCCGGCAAAATAACAAGGATTCTTCCATGTATTTAAACCGAATTATTGATACGGACTTAGCGTATGTGTTTTTTACATCCGGTTCGACCGGCGTACCAAAAGGTGTTGCAATTACACAGCGCAGCATTATTGATTACATTGACTGGGCGGCAGAAGAATTTTCTATTGACGAAAATGTGAAAATTGCAAATCAGGCTCCGTTTTATTTTGATAATTCGATTAACTTTCCGACCTTTGCGCTCACAAATTGAAAGTAAAAGCAGTTTTTAAATTAAATATAGTAATTAAAGTTATGGCAGACGAAATGATGGTTAAAGAATTGGAGGAAGTAGTAGTACGTTTCTCCGGCGACTCCGGTGACGGTATGCAGTTGGCCGGCAACATCTTCTCGACCGTGTCGGCTACGATTGGCAATGACATCAGTACATTCCCCGACTATCCGGCAGACATCCGCGCACCGCAAGGTTCGCTAACCGGTGTTTCCGGTTTTCAGGTACACATCGGTGCAGAAAAAGTTTATACTCCGGGAGACAAATGCGACGTATTGGTAGCTATGAATGCCGCCGCATTGAAAACACAATATAAATTCGCAAAATCCACCGCCTGTATCATCATCGACACAGACGCCTTTCAAAAATCAGATTTAGATAAAGCGGCATTCACCACCGATAATCCTATTGAAGAAATGGGTATCAAGCAAGACGTGATTGCAGCACCTATCTCGCAGATGGTAAAAGACTGTTTGGCAGATACGGGAATGGATAATAAGTCCATGCTGAAATGCCGTAATATGTTTGCCGTAGGACTGGTATGCTGGTTGTTCAACCGCGACCTTAACATAGCGGAAGACTTTATCCGCGAGAAATTCTCCAAGAAACCGGAAATAGCGGAAGCAAATATCAAAGTTGTTCGTGCCGGATATGATTACGGACACAACACACACGCTTCCGTAGCACATACATATAAGATTGAAAGTAAAGCAGCCGTTCCCGGAAAATATATGGATATCACCGGAAATAAAGCGACTGCATACGGATTCATCGCAGCTGCAGAGAAAGCCGGACTGAAACTCTATTTAGGGTCTTACCCTATCACTCCTGCAACAGATGTACTGCATGAACTCTCAAAACATAAATCATTGGGCGTAACCACCGTGCAATGTGAAGATGAGATTGCCGGTTGTGCTTCTGCTATCGGTGCTTCATACGCCGGTGCATTAGCTGTTACTTCCACTTCAGGACCTGGTATCTGTTTGAAATCAGAAGCCATGAACTTGGCCGTTATCATGGAATTGCCATTGGTCGTATTGGATGTACAACGTGGCGGTCCCGCTACCGGTCTACCGACCAAATCGGAACAAACAGACCTGTTGCAAGTTCTCTTCGGTCGTAACGGTGAAAGCCCTATGCCTGTCATTGCTGCGACATCCCCTACAGACTGTTTTGACTCAGCCTATATGGCTGCTAAGATCGCTTTGGAACACATGACTCCGGTCGTGTTGTTGACAGACGCATTTGTTGCCAATGGTTCTGGTGCATGGAAATTGCCTAAATTGGCTGATTATCCTGCTATCAATCCTCCTTACGTACGCCCGGAAATGTCTGAAACCTGGACACCGTATCAACGGGACCCGCAGACAGGCGTTCGTTATTGGGCAGTTCCGGGTACAGAAGGATTCACTCATGTATTAGGAGGTCTTGAAAAAGACAACAAGACAGGAGCTATCTCAACTGATCCGGAAAACCATGACTTGATGACGCGATTACGCCAGCAGAAAATTGCCAATATCGAAGTACCTGACGTAGAAGTTGAAGGCGACAAGGAAGATGCCGAATTGCTGATTGTAGGTTTCGGAGGTACTTATGGACATTTACACGCCGCTATGGACGAACTCCGTGCTAATGGTAAAAAAGTAGCATCAGCACACTTTAAGTTCATCAATCCTCTTCCAAAGAATACGGCAGCCTTGATGAAGAAATACAAAAAAGTGGTGGTAGCCGAGCAAAATATGGGACAGTTTGCCGGATATCTCCGTATGAAGGTGGACGGTTTCGTTCCTTATCAGTTCAACCAAGTGAAAGGACAGCCCTTTGTTGTCAATGAACTAGTCAATGCATTCACTGAGATTATCAACAAGTAAAATCAAGAAATTATGAGCGAATATACAGCTAAAGACTTTAAAAAAGGACAGCCACGCTGGTGTCCGGGATGTGGTGACCACTTTTTCCTGGCTTCGTTACACAAGGCTATGGCAGAAATCGGTGTCGCTCCATGGGATACGGCAGTAATTTCCGGTATCGGTTGTTCCAGCCGCCTTCCTCACTATATGAATACATACGGCATGAATACAATTCACGGTCGTGCTGCCGCTATCGCGACAGGGTGCAAAGTCGCCAATCCCAAACTAACCGTATGGCAGGTAAGCGGTGACGGTGACGGTCTTGCTATCGGAGGTAACCATTTCATTCATGCCAACCGACGCAATATCGACATCAACATGATCTTGCTCAACAACCGTATCTATGGTCTGACTAAAGGACAATACTCACCCACTTCACCGCGTGGTTTTGTCAGCAAGTCTTCTCCCTACGGCACCGTAGAAGACCCGTTCAATCCGGCTGAACTATGTTTTGGCGCACGCGGACATTTTTTCGCACGTGCTGTTGCCACAGACGCTCCCGGTACAATAGATATATTGAAAGCTGCCTATAATCATAAGGGCACTGCTGTCTGCGAGATTTTACAGAACTGCGTCATCTTCAATGATGGTACACACAACTCCGTATATAACAAGGAAGGGCGTGCAAAAAATGCAATTTATTTGGAACATGGCAAACCGATGTTATTCGGTGAAAACAAGGAGTTCGGATTAATGCAGGAAGGTTTTGGGCTGAAAGTTGTGAAACTAGGCGAGAACGGTATCACAGAAAGAGATATTCTGATACATGATGCACACTGCCTGGACAACACACTCCAGTTAAAACTCGCCTTGATGGAAGGCCCTGACTTCCCCATCGCACTTGGTGTCATCCGCGATGTAGACGCCCCGACTTATAATGATGCGGTAGAAGCACAAATCGAAGAAGTAAAAAGCAAAAAGAAATACCATAATTTCGAGGAGCTTTTGATGACTAATGACATTTGGGAAGTAAAATAATCACACTATCCGTAGAAAGATAAAGGCGTAGATTGAGAAGTAATTCTCTTTCTACGCCTTTGTCATTTTCCAAGATAACCCATCTTTTTGGGGAGATGAGGTTCTATTACTGTCCTCTTTTGTTTTTCTTATCAAATAAGCCTGTTTTAAGACAGATCAAATGTGACTTTACGAGGAAATTAGAACGAGTATGAACCGGAAAGTTCAACCGTAGCTTTCAAAGGTAATTGATTAGAAGCCGGGCCTACAAGAATCTCAAACTCGCCTTTTTCCACTACAAAGCGGTGCTGATTCATATCGTAATAAGCGAATGCATCCTCATTCAGCACAACAGAAATCTGCTTCTTCTCCCCTTTCTGCAAGAAAACCTTTTCATATCCTTTCAATTCTTTCAAGGGACGGGGGACAGAGGACTGTACATCATGTACATACACTTGTGCCACTTCCGAGGCATCCATCTTCCCTGTATTCTCGAGATCAAAGCTAACGGTAACCTGATGCTCACCCGTTTTCTCCGCAGCTATATTACTATAAGCGAAAGTAGTATAGGACAAACCGTAGCCAAACGGATAGAAAGGTTCTTTTCCCGAACGGTCGTATCCACGATAACCGACAAAAACACCTTCGGAATAATCTACACGTTTAATCTCTGCCTTTAAGTTCTCGTAATAACTACCATGCACCGGATTATCTTCCCATTTCTTTTCGATAGAAATCGGTAGCTTTCCGCTTGGAGAAATCTTGCCGGTCAGGATTTCAGCTATCGCTTGTCCGCCTTCCTGTCCAGGATACCAAGCCATAAGAATAGCTTTTGCGGCATCATACCAACCGGTGAAATCCACACCGCCACCGGCGTTCAGCACAACCACGACATTAGGGTGCATAGAGGCAATCTTTTTGATAAACAATTCCTGATACCGAAGCAAAGCAAACGGACGGTCAAAGCCTTCGCCTTCGGTATTACTATTGAAACCTGTGCAGAACACAACATTATCCACCTTTGCCAATCCTTGACGAAGTTTCATCTCATTAAGGCTATAAGCATTAAAACGAATGATGCCCGAAGAAATATTATCAAAGAATTCAATCCGGAAACGGTATTCCTTACCACCCTCAACCGGCAGTTCAACTTCACGGCTAGAGTATGAATGATTTCCCCAATCTCCCGTAATATGCTTGTCATTCACAAACAGACGATAACCGTCATCACCACCGATATGAAGTTTCAACTGACCATCAGTTTGTGGCATGTAGCAGGCTGTCCAACGGACAGAGAAGCCATCTGTCGGAAAGCCGTCCAAAGGTGCTCCATATCCCCAGTCATAATCAACAGAGGATTCCGTGCGTATTACTTCCGGCTGTCCCGAAAGCGTCTTGTTCTTAAAGTATTCAGCCTTGAAGCCTTTCACCTGACGATTGACGTCAGTATAAAACTCATTGATAATATCTTCATAAATCACATCATCCGTCAATAATACCAGATTCTTTTTCTTCAGTTCTTTCAAGCCTTGAGCCACTGAAATGGTAGAAAAAGGAGTGACAAAACCACTGCCGCCACCGGTAGGTATCAAATCTGCATTAGGACCCATTACGGCTGTTTTTCCTTTCAACGGGAGCAAGTTTGCTTCATTCTTCAACAATACTACTCCCTCGCGTGCCAGTTCTAAAGCTGTCTGGCGAGAGAATGGATTATCCAACGGAATATTACTGTCTTTCTGTTCCTTATCCAACATTCCATAAGCTATTAAAGTCTGCAAGATATGTTGTACTTTCAGGTTAATGGTTTCTTCGGTCACCGTGCCCGTTTTGATAGCGGGGATAAGATTGTCGGCATTCATGAAACGCCCTTTGGGCATTTCGAGGTCAAGTCCGGCGTTAGCTGCTCCGATAGCGGAATATACCGAAGTCCAGTCCGACATCAGAATACCTTTGAAGCCCCAAAGATTGCGCAAGACATCAATATTCAGCCATTTGTGTTCAGTGGCATGGACACCGTTCAGGAGATTGTAGCTGTTCATCACAGCACTCACGTTCGCTTCCTGTACAGCCTTGCGGAAAGCCGGGAAATAAATCTCATGCAAAGTACGCTCGTCTATGTCCGAACTCGCATGATGGCGGCTCCACTCCTGGTTGTTGGCGGCAAAGTGCTTGATGGTCGCAATGACTCCTTCCGATTGCACGCCAAGAATATATTGCTTGGCTGTCTCACCCGTCAAGTAAGGGTCTTCACCGAAATATTCAAAGTTACGGCCGCACAACGGAGCGCGATAAATATTCACGCCCGGCCCAAGCAGGATATTAACGCCTCTTGCCTTGGCGTCCTGCCCCAAGCCTTGCCCTAACTTATAAAGCAAGTCACGGTTCCAGGTAGAAGCGGAAAGGATACCGGACGGATAAAGGGTGCTTTTAGGAGCATGGTTACGGATTCCCTGCGGGCCGTCGGCAAGACGTATTTCAGGAATTCCCAAACGGGGGATGGCACGCAGGGAAAAGCTGGTATATCCGGAGATATACTCTATTTTCTCTTGCAAAGTCATTTTGGATACAATCTCCTTCGCGCGTTGTTCTACTTGAGGAGTAATTGTCTGTGCATGGGTCAAGATGCTGCATGCGAGCATACATAAACCGATAATGCCTGTTTTCTTTTTCATGGTGATCATGTGTTTTAGTCTATCAATTCTATTTTAACGGTCTGTCCCAGTACGTGAATATTGTATTCTCCGGTTTCGAGGAATCGTTTACCGTCCTCATTGACAAATCCGAAATCACGTTCCAGGTCTATGTCGAAACGGAAAGTTTTCGTTTCTCCGGCTTTGATAAGCTGCTTTTCAAAGTGTTTCAGTTCTTTTACAGGACGGGTAATCGAGCAATACGGGTCGGAAATAAACCAGTGGACAGTTTCTGCTCCGTCACGGGCACCGATATTGGTGACAGTCACTTCCGCCGAGAGCTTCTCGCCACGCTTCACTTTAGTGGCAGAAGGGGTAACAGTGCCATACTTGAATTCTGTGTAGCTCAGTCCGTGACCGAAAGGATATAACGGGTCACTTGTGATATCTTTATAAAATCCCTGATGTCCACGTCCGCTCTTACGGCGGTTATAATAAATAGGAATCTGCCCCGTCGAATAAGGGAAGGTCATGGCAAGTTTACCGGAAGGATTAATACGTCCGGACAATATCCCCGCCATCGGCAGTGCGCCATTCACACCCGGCTGCCAGATTTCCAGTATGGCATCAGAAACCGGTTCCAGACGGTTCAATTCCAACGGACGACCGTTGACCAATATCAGTACGACAGGCTTGCCGACTTTCTTCAGTTCTTTTGCCAGTTCTTCCTGCATCTGTGGTAGTGCGATGGAAGAACGGGAAGCATTCTCTCCGCTCCAAGTCATCATCTCGCCCAAGCAAAGAACAACAACATCAGACCAGCGTGCAGCTCCCAATGCTTCTGCAAATCCTTCGCGGTTATCTCCTTTTGTATTGCAACCTAATGCGTAACGCAGTTCGGCTTTTCCTGCAAATTCAGCAGCCAGACCATCATAAAGCATTACCACATCGGTATCCTTTCCGTGACCACGCCAGGAGCCTAACAAGTCCCAGCCATTTTTTGCCATAGGACCTATCACGGCAATCTTCTTTTTATCTGTCAGTGGTAAAACGTTGTTTTCGTTTTTCAGCAATACCATGGATTCTGCCGCAAGCCGGGCGGCAATATCCATGCTTTTCGGACGGAAGAAACGTTCTTTCTCTGTTGTAGCGGGAGTATAAGGACGTTCGAACAAGCCGAGACGGAATTTCAGAAGTAGGACACGGCGGACAGCTTCATCCACTTGAGCCATTGATACCTTGCCTTCTTCTACCAACTCCTGCAAATGACGGTCATAAGCATGAGACATCATATCCATTTCAAGACCGGCGGTAAACGCATACCGGGCTGCTTCCTTTTTGGTTGCTGCCAATCCCTGATTTTTTAGCTGTTCTATAGCTCCCCAGTCGGAAACGATAAAACCGTCATGTCTCCAACGGTTCTTTAATATCTCGGTCATAGTATAAGGGTTTGCCGAACCCGGTACACCGCTGATATCATTAAAAGAACTCATCAGAGTTGCCGCACCGGCTTTCACCCCCATTTCATAAGGGAGCAGATAAGTATCCCAAAGAGTTTGTTTGGAGATTTCGGTATAAACATAATCACGCCCGGCTTCGGATGCCCCGTAGCCTACATAATGTTTCAGACAAGCTGCCACACGGTTTTCTGCCGACATATTATCACCTTGATACCCTCTGACAGAAGCTGCGCCGAACACTCCGTTCGCATAAGGGTCTTCGCCATAGCCTTCCGCCACACGTCCCCAACGAGGGTCACGTGCTACGTCAATCATCGGCGAGAACGTCCAATCCACTCCCGACATACGGGCTTCCTGCGCAGATACGGCACACGCCTGTTCCACCAAATCCGGGTTCCAGGAACAAGCTTGCGCCAACGAAATAGGATACACGGTACGGAATCCATGAATCGCGTCATAACCGAAAATAATAGGAATACCCAGGCGGGATTCCTCCATCGCTTTCTTCTGCATATTATTACGCAGTTCGGGATTTGTCTCGAAGTAAATCAGAGAACCGATTTCCGCTGGCACTTTCTTTACCTCTTCGCCTACATTATTCACGTTGTTGTTCCGTCCCAAGGTATATTGGTTCAACTGCATCACTTTCTCTTCCAGAGTCATGCGGGATAACAAGTCGTCTACGCGTTTCTCAATCGGAGCCTTTGCGTCTTTATATAATGCACCCCCTTTTTTATCCTTTGCTGAAAGGGTACATACCGTACCTAGCAAACAGATTCCGTAAACTAATGCTTTTTTTCTCATTTGCATCTTCGTCGGTTAGTTAGTAATAAACAGGTCAGTCACTTTATACGGATGCTTTACTGCTGCATGGGCAGCTTTCTGGGCAACAGCTTTCCGCGCCTCATCCAGCCCTTCCGGAGCATAAGGATTCCCGACTACATTGTGTTTGAAGATTCGTTCGAACCAGGTGCAGGCAGCGGTATAACGTCCAACCTTCACATCCAGATGATAGCCGTCCCTGTTCAGATGGTCGCCGATAAAAGAAGTACGGGCATTCTGTATAGCAGTGCCCGAAGGGATGACAATCTTTATCTTATTCACCTTAGCCGCCTTCTTCACTGCATCGGCAATGGCCTGATACATGGTCAGTTGATTGCAGTTGTAGTTTTTAAATCCACTATGCTTGGAAGTAGACGCATATGCCCAGGTTTGGTGCAGCATCAGCTTTGTTTTCTTTGGAAGGCGTGCTTTTACATATTCTATAAGTTCCGGCAGAGAGGCTTCATACGTCTCGTACATTCCCGAAAAAGGACTTGCCTGTTGCAGGCTGACGTAATCCCAGTCTTCATCTGCCAGCACCGCTTCCAAAGACATCTTGCCTTTTTCCCGTTTCTTTCCATCCGTACCAATTTTCCGGTAGGCATAGGCAGGAGCATTGTCACGGGCATTTTTCACATGACGTTCCAGGGAACAGCCGCCAATAAACATATTGCCGATTATGGTTGAAATGCCTTCGGCTTCGGCAAGTTCATGCAGATATTGCTCCACGGCATCTTGGGAGAAGCTGTTGCCGATGGCAAGTATCCTGACCGTTTTTTGCTGCGCATACGCTCCTCCGGCAAGAAGGAGCAGTATGCACATACAAATCACTACATTTCTATATTGCTTCATTATAATCAATATGATAAAAAACAAACTTTATTTCACCAAACTAATGCATAGTGCATTGATGTGCCCTTCCGCGGCACTACCGGTATCAAGCCCTTTCACCTCGACAATGACCTTGCCTTCCGAATCCGGTTCTATATTCTCAAACTTGGCAATGTATTCCTCGAAGCTTGCAGTATTAAATGCGGCAACATCCTTGATACCCGTCTTCACTTCTTTAACCGCACTCTCCGTTTTACCTATCAACTTATAAGAAGAGATACGGGCGTCTTTGCTTCCATTGAAACGGATGGCTAAGATAGTAAAATTATATTTCCGGGCTGCATCCAGTTGAGAGATTTCTATTCTTCCCGGACCTACATCACCCTGATTTTTTTCGCCTCTCACTAACAAACCGTCTTTCCATGCAGTCAGCGGAAATTCCACGCCATCCACCGTCACCGGGCTGGCCGGTTCGGAACCGACTCCGGCATGCGTCGCGGTAAATCCGCCAAGGACTCTGACGCCAATATTCGTATAATTGTTTTCCGCATCTTTTATCCAACTTGAAGTTGAACTTTCCTGATGCGAGGTTATATTATTCCACGGGGTGGCAGAGAGTGAAGTCGGGCCGAAATCAATATAGATGGGAGCTTTCAATTCAGTGTCAGACAGTTCCGGTTGCTTGAAGTCAACCAAATCGGTCACTTCATCAGGCTTCTGTACAGCGTAATGAGCAGCATTTTGTGCAATCTTCACCACCTGCGGGTCAATCGTTTCGGGAGCATACGGGTTGCCGACAACGTTTTGTCCTGTAATCATCTCAAACCAAGTGCAGGCAGCGGTATATCGGCCGTAAGTAACCTCCAGATGATAGCCATCGCGATTGAACGCGTCACCCAAGAAAGAGGTACGGCCATTCTGGATGGCAGTGCCCGAAGGAATCAGCAGGTTCAGTGCCGTATGATTCGTCATCGCCTGTCGGGCAGCGGACACAATGGCATTATACATAGTCATCTGGTTGCTGTCATAATCCGGGAAACTTTCATGAGTGGAACTGGAAGCGTATGCCCAAGTCTGATGCCACATCAATTTAGCCTGCGGACAACGCGCCTGTATACCGGCAATCAAATCGGCAAGCGCTGTGTACGTATCATATTTACCGGATTTTCCGCTCGCCTGCTGCAAGCTGATATAATCCCAGCTTTCATCTGCCAATGCCTGAGACAACTTATATTTGTTTTTCAGCACTTTCTCGCCATCTACCACTTTACGGTATTCATATGCCTCGGTATCCGACTGTAAATTAGCCAAATGCCTGTCTAAATCGCATCCGCCGATATACATATTGCCAATAATAAAATCATGTCCTACGGCTGCCCCCAATTCATACAGGTATTGCTCCACCGCGTCTTGGGAGAAACTGTTGCCGATGGCAAGAATCCGGATCGCCCCTTGTTCCACCGTAACGGGAATCGTGGCGACAAGCGGTTTGGTATCTGTAGGACATTCGATAGTGATAGACGTGTTTCCGGCAGATACACCTGTGATTGTGACATTCTTACCGTCTGCGTCTACCGCTACGGCAGCTATGTTTGGGCTTTCGGAAGTACAAATATATTCAGGTTTCAGATTCTCGTCACCGCCTACCGTTACATTCAATGTAACCGTTTCGCCTGTGGTGACGGTAACTTCTTTGGAAGCTACCACCATCCATTTGCCGTCTACATAGACGATTTTCTCTTCAATCTGCGTCACTATCTTCTCCGATTCGGAGCAGGATACCAACACTCCTCCGGCAGAGAATAGTGACACTATAAATAATAATCCTGCCAACAAGAAGTTATTGTTCCATTTTATGGTTTTCATAGTCATCTATTATTAGTTATTGTTTCTCTTTTTAGCAAAATAATCTCTCATCAGATACCACGCTTTCTTGTGCATACCTTGGTCGGATATGAGTCCTTTGCGGTTCCAGCCATCTTGATTGGTGGGGTGGAAACGGAACGGCGAACGGAAGTCGAACAGAATCCAGGGAGATACGCCACGCAGGTTCGGGATATTGTCGAACATACGGATATTGTCTCTATACAGACGTGCCTGATATTCTTCACTCCAAGAACTGACTACATTCTCATCACCGGACTGACCGTACAATGCTTCGCCGCCAAATTCCGAGATAATCAACGGTTTGTCCGTCACTACTTCCCATATAGCGTCTTTTGGTTCCACAGGCCACGGATGATACCAGCCCATATATTTATTGATAGCTACGACGTCCAGTTGGGAAGTAAAAGAATCTTCCATTACAAAACGCTGTTTTTCGCTATTGAAGTGCACAAGGTCGAAAGCGGCAACATACAAGCGGGTAGTGTCCAGCTGTTTTCCCGTTTCGAGCAGGGAAGTAAGGAATTCATTCCGTTCTTTGGAAGGCTGTGTTTCATTGGCAACACCCCAATAACCTACCGCGCAGCGATTCTGGTCGCGCTTAATCATTTCAGAAAGCATCCTTTGCGCTTTCTGACGGGTATCATTGTCTGTAAAGTCAATGCCTTGCCAAATAGGAATCTCCTGCCAGAGAAGGAAGCCCATCTTTTCCGCCAAGCGTACTGTGTATTCATTCTGCGGATAATGTGCCAGGCGAATCATGTTCACGCCAAGCGCTTTCGCTTCATTCAGCAACATGGCTGCATCGGCTTCCGAGAAAGCACGCCCCATACGTTGCGGAATTTCTTCGTGAAAAGAGATACAGCACATAAATGTCGGCTTCCCGTTCAGGTAGATATCTGTTCCTTTCACGGTGATATTGCGGAAGCCGATTTGTTCTTCCACGCGGTCGGTATTTGAAGATACAGTCACGCCATAGAGTTTCGGTTCTTCCGGCGACCAGCGTTGCAGCTTCTTCGCGTTCAATACGGTTTCCGCCTTTCCTTCTGCGTCGGTGGTGAGCTCCGCGTTGATTTTGAGTTCGGGGATGGCAACTGTTACTTTCTCACCTGCTTTTTTATCAGAAAGACGCACGCGGGCAATTATCCGGTCGGAAGCATTTTTATCCAATTGGACGAAATAATCTTCTATAAATGTCCGGGGAGTTTTCACCAACAGCACATCTCTTGTGATGCCGCCATAGTTCCACCAATCGAATGCCAGAGCGGGAATGGCGTCTTTGGTGCGGCGGTTGTTTACTTCTACCGCCAGGAAGTTGTCACCGTCTTTCAACAGGTCTGTCACTTCCACTTGGAAAGGAGTAAAACCGCCTTCGTGCTCCGCTATTTCTTTTCCATTCAGGTAGACTTTACAACGATAGCTGACAGCGCCGAAATAAAGAAACTGGCGTTTGTCTGCCAAGCGTTTGGCGTCAAAGTGACGGGCATACCATACAGTTCCTTCGTAATATTTCAGTTCGGGCGACTGGGAGTTCCAATCTCCCGGAACGTTAAGACGCAACCCGCCTTCGAATGCGTATTCGTAGAAATCAATATTTCCTTCCGGTTGCCGGTTCTCATAGATTTTCATCCGTTGTCCCTGGTCGTACAGGTCGATGATGGCATTCCATTTACCATTCAGCGAATGGATGTCACGGCCATATACATTCGTTATCAGCTCTTGTGCCGCAACGCTTCCAGCAAAAGCAATCAGCAACAATAAACATAGGTTTAATTTCTTACCTGTTTTCATTTATCTATTAGTTTATGGTATTAGTATATTATTCGTTTTTCGATTTATTTTTCAAGAAATTCATTACCCAGTTCCAGGCTGCGCTCCACTGTTCGGCATAGGCATAATGGGCGGTCGTCTCAGCTACAAACAGTTCTTTCGGAGCATTAATCACGTTGTAAGCGGAGTAAGTAGTAGTAGGCGGACAAACCATATCATTATAACCAAAAGTATAGAATCCCGGCACTTTAACCTGACGGGCAAAGTTGACTACATCAAAATACTGAATGGTTTTCATCTTTCCCGGTGTCCGGTTCTTCTCATCCTTCAACATATGCGGCCAACCGCCTGCACGACCGTGGGCATAACCCGCCATATCACACAAGGCTGGATAGAAAGAAACCAATCCTTTGACACGAGCGTCCAGTCCGGCAATTACAATGGAAAGCGCACCGCCCTGGCTTCCTCCAAAGGTCGCCAGATTGCCATTGAACTCGGGAAGTGTGTAAATGAAATCAATGGCTCTCACGCAGCCTGTATAAACCCGCTTGTAATAGTATTTGTCCCGATTGTCCATATTGAACGAGTGGTAGTTCTTCAAAGCTCCGTTATAAAGGCGGTGATAGACATCCCCCTCTATATTGACCGGGATGCCGTGAATACCGATTTCCAGAATGATAAAACCTTTTCCGGCACGTTCGGCTTCTCCGTTATAGGCACGGATACCTGCCCCCGGCACTTTCAGAATCGCCGGATATTTCCCGGAAGCCTTCGGAACACAAAGGATGCCGTACATACGGGACGCATAGTCATTGTTCGCGAAGGAAACATGATATACGTTCACCTTATCTGTGCACCTTTCCGGCAGTAAAGTCATTATCGGTTCCAGTGCCCACTTTTCAGCGGCTTCTTTGGTGCTTTTCCAAAACTCCAGAAAGTCGGCGGGCAAAGGAGTGGTCGGTTGCAATTTCTCAGGAGAGAAGCCGACGGTAGCCACGCCTTCATACTCACGCCCTTGGCAAGTGACAAAAGCACGGCAACGCAGGAACCCTTCTTTTTTCATAGTCCCTGCGTTAATTTCAAGCTTTTCGTTCTTCAAAGGCTGTTTGCCTGTCTGATGAGGTTTCATCATGTCTTCCGAAATCTCATAGCGCACTTCCAGATTATCCTGTGGGATATTGCATTTCAATACCGTCACTTTGAATTTCACTTTTTCTCCCGGTTTATACAGCCAATTGGTGTGGTCGGGAGTGACCTGCACTTGAATCAGTCTTTCTGCCGGTTGCCCGTATGCAACAAATTGCAGGACGACAAACAAAGCAAGAAAAACAAAACGCAAACTTTTTATCATAATTCCGTTATTGTTAATAGTCTTTTCATGGTTTCACTTCGTATTGATAAAGCGCGAAAGAGTTCTTATCATTCAGTTCGAAACTGACTTTACCCTGTGCGCCGACTTTTGCGGCAAACTTTTTGCCACTTCCCATTATAGGGGTAAAAGTAACTTTCTTACCCTCAGGAAGCCAAGTGTCAATAGTCCCCCTGGCTTGCTCGTTGTCTTCGCGATAAACCACAAGATAACCTTGCGTGCCGGAGACGGTCGATTGGAATCCGGTCCACGAGCGTCCCGAGGGTTCTTCACCAATAGGCAGTATGACGCCTTGATGAAACCGGAGTTGCAAGGGTTGGTATTTCTTGAGCAGAGATGCCGTAATATAAGCCTCTTCGGGCAAGTTCGAAGCCTCCATCCAAGCCAACGGCTGTGCCGCCAAGGTGATAGCAAAGAGGTAATCGAAACTGTAACGGGTGGGGGCAAAAGGATCGGCAGCGTCATACTTGTCGGCATTACGCCATTTATTAAGAAACTCAATCTGCATCTTCTCCGCCGGTACATAGCGAGACAGCATCCAAAGGTTGCGCAAGGTGCGATAAGGGTAATAGTTGCCCCAATCGGTATAGCGGTTTTCCAGGAAGATGTTGCCGTACTCGTTCATATAGTGATACCCGCCGCGACGACCGGCAGTGGCATCGAGGTTGAAAATCACTTCATAGTTGGTTTGCTCCAACACGGTATCAAACAGTCGGCGCAGATTCTGTTCGGCTGTCTTGGTAGGTATCTGCAGGCCGTCTATCTTGAAACAGCAGATGCCGTACTTCTTATAAAGTCCGATAATGGCTTGCGCATCTTTTTGCCAATCGGCAAAATCAT
>ERZ832317.3414-NODE-3414-length-16604-cov-11.348057_pt1 | contig 16604 bp, 18 predicted proteins | sample MGYA00519695_ERZ832317 | MGnify/ENA primary metagenome ERZ832317 (study PRJEB31850, sample SAMEA3708726) | human gut metagenome | biome: human gut; feature: human-associated habitat; material: faeces | place: China | collected 2014 ...
GGCAACGCAGATGCCGTGCCGCAGCTGCCGGAGCGGTGCTTAAGCCGCAAGGCGGAAATTGTGCGGTTGTTGCCTAAGCTCATAAATAGGGAAAAGCACGAGCCGGCATTCGGTTTTCCCGTCCCTTCACTATCAAAAACGTCAAAAAGGCCCGCGTTGTTACACGGCAAAATAAAAAATAAGGGAAGGCCGTTTCCCACAGCTTTCCCACAAAATAATTTCTTCAATCAAGTTGAGCTTGCCTTTTCCACCGTGGCCTGCACCATCCGCAGCTCTTCTGGGAAAATGCAGCTGTTCAGCGCGCCGTTCTCCACATTACGCAAACAGTCGGCAAGGGGCATCCAGCGCACGGCGCTGATCTCCTCTTTTTGCAGCGTAAATTCTTCGGCATCACGGTCTAGCCAGAGCAGGTACACATTGCTGACCTGGTTATCCTTGAACGGTTTGCCGTGGAACACCGCGGAAAACTGGAAGCTGCGCTGCCCGCACAAAATCAGGTCCTGCGGCTGGGCGGTTACGCCAAGCTCTTCTTTCAACTCCCGCAGGGCGGAATCCACAAAGCCCTGCCCGGCCGGGATATGTCCCGCACTGGAAATATCGTAACAGCCAGGGAAAGAATCTTTCTCGTCACTGCGCTTTTGCAGCAGAACTTCCAGCACGCCGTTTTTGCGGCGTACCAGCCACACATGGCTGGTACGGTGGCGCAGCCCAAGGCGGTGCGCCTCGCTGCGCGGCACAGCCCGGCCGATGGGGTCGCCCTGCTCGTTGACCAAATCCAGCATTTCTTCCATGGTGTTTCCTCCCTGTCCCTCAACATCCTATGTTCGAATCTCGAATTATAGGGCAATACCGCATAATTCTAAGTGCCGATACGGCGAGCGAGGTGCGGCAGATGCCAAGCCAAAAGCGCAGATAATACTGGATGTCTTATCGAGCATTTTGGCAACGCAGATGCCGTGCCGCAGCTGCCGGAGCGGTGCTTAAGCCGCAAGGCGGGAATTGTGCGGTGTTGCCATAGGCATTATAGCACGCCGGATCCCACTTGTCACCCACTGGCGGCGGGGGCGCTGCGCGGTTCGGCAATGTTAGCGCGAAACACAAACACCGCGCGGCACACGGCGGCGGTGGCGGTGGTGCTGGCAAAATCGCGCTCGCTTTCAATCACGGCATCGGGGTAATCCTGCAATAATTGCAGGCGGGCGCTGCGCCGTGCCAGAGCTGCGGCGGTTTCGGGGGTGAAAGTCTGCTCCTGTGTTTCCCGTGCCCAACAGGTGGTTTCCTGCACGCAGCCGGGCAAAGCCAGCCGCCCCAGGCGCAGCGGCAGCCACCGTACGCGGGGCGGAACATCCTCCGGCAGTGCGCCAGACCCCGGCAGCTGCCAGCTGCGGCCCAGCAGGGTTAGGGTGCGGCGTTCCGCGCAAGCGCCGGTCAGAACCGGGCGCTGCTGGGTGAACGCCTGCTGCCCGGTGTAGGCCAGCCGCACCCGCGCTGTTACGGTGCCGCTGGCGGGCTGGGGCACGGGCGCACCGCTGCGGTCCAGCTTTTCCGCAGCGGCCAGCAGCATGCCGCTGCCAACGTATTGGCCCGGCTGCACCTGTGCAAAACCGCTGGCAATGTTTACGGCAAGCACCTCGCCGCCTGCACGGGCATAAAGCCCGGTGTTCTGGGCGGGTGATTCCGCATGTGCCTGCTGGAGGGGCGTACCCTCGGCGGTCAGGCAGCCACCGGTAAAATTCAGGCTGACCCAGCCAAAATCACCGCTGGCTTCCAACAGCTGCTGCGCCTGGGCCAGCTCCGCCTGGCTGGGGCGGCAGCCCTCCCAGATGCCGCTCTGCGCCAGCAGTGTGCGGATGCTTTCCTGTTGGGGAACGGTCAAAAGTTCCAGATTCATGCACCACAAAAAGCCGCCCAGCCAGTGCAGCAGCACAAAAAACAGGCCGATGCCCGCCAGAATGCCGGGGCGGCGCAGCAATCGCTCTGCTAATGGACCGGGGCCGCGCCGCTGCATTTGGATCACCTGCCACCCGCCCGCACCGGCCAGCTGGCAGAGCTTGGCCCAGCCGGCGCCGGACACCACGGCGGTAAAGCCGTCTGCCTGCGGGGCAATGCGTTCCAGCTTCAACCCGGCCTGGGCGGCTTGGCCCAAAAGGCGCTGCGCCCCGCGGCCGCGCACACAAAACCGAATGCTATCTGCTGCCTGAATGCGGCGCTTCATTGGCGTCAACCTCCCACTTGGGTGCAAAATCAATGCGGGCCACCCGCCCGGCAACCGTCAGCCGTTTGCCGTTCAGCGATTCTATTCGCAGCGCAGTGCCATAAAATGTAATAACCGTGCTGCCCACATCCAGTGTGATCTTCTGTGGGGCAAAATCCAGCACCCGGCGGCAGCCATCGGTAACAATGCGCCCGGAGCGGATCTCCAAATCCGGCAGACGGTAAAAATCGGCGTCCGGCTGGCGCAGCAGGTCGTGCAGGGTGGGGACCGGGGTGCGGCGTTTGGACCGGCGGCGTGGGTGCTGCTTCATGCCAGACCGCCTCCTTTCGTCTGCCGGGGAACACACATGCGAGGATCATTCACCCCAATATACGGCAAAGGCGGTGCAGATATGAAGCAAAAATCAAGCCAAATGCGGTTTGCCCCCTGGCCGGTGGTGCAGGCCGCACTGGCGCTGGCATTGAGCGGCCTGCTGCTGGCCCGGCCCCAGGCAGCGGCGCAGGGCTTTGCGGCGGGGCTGAAGCTCTGCGGCGGCAGCCTACTGCCCGCGCTGTTCCCACTGTTTGTGGTGTGCGGCCTGCTGGGGCCGCTGGCTCCGGCGCTGGGGTGGCCGCTGCGGCCTTTGATGCGGCTGTGCGGGATCCGCAGCCCACGGGCCCCGGCGGTGCTGGTGCTGGGCTGGTGTGGTGGATACGCGGTGTGCGCCCAACAGATTGCAGCATTGCGCAAAACGGGGGAACTGCCCCCGCGGGATGCCGCGCTCCTGCTGCTGTTGGGCTGCTGTTCCGGCCCAGGCTTTGTGGTTGGCTGCATTGGGGGGCAGCTGTTTGGCAGCGTGGCGCTGGGGCTGCTGCTGTATGGCTTGCAGCTGGCAGCCAACCTTGCTGCCGCAGCCTGCCTGGTGCTATTTTTGCCAAAGCAGGAATTGCCAGCTGGGCAGGGGAGCAGTCAACAAAAGAGCGTGACCTTCCCACAGGCCATCAGCAATGCGGTGCAAAGCAGCCTGACGGTGTGCGGCTGCGCGGTGTTCTGCCGCGTGGTGGGCAGTGTGTTGGGGCAGGGGATGCCTGATGGTGCGCGGCCTTACCTGAACGCTGCGCTGGAAATCTCCGCAGGCTGCGCAGATTTTGCCGCTGCAGGCAGCGTGGCGGGGGTGTGCCTGTGTCTGAGCCTGCTGGGGGCATCGGTGCTTGCCCAGCTGGCGGCGCTGCTGCAGGGGACGGTGCCGCTGGGGCTGCTGCTGGCCGCACGGGTGCTGCATTTTATGTTTTTGCAGGGGCTGCTGCACTTGTGCATTCCGCTGGTACCGGGGCAGGCGGCTGTGTTCACCAGTCTGGCCCCGCAGGTGGTCGTTATGAAGCGTGCCGCGTGGGATACGGCGCTGGCAATTGCATTCTTTTTGTGCGCTGCACTGTATCAACTTTACAAAACCTGCTAAAGCTCTTATAATAATACTATTCCGGCAGCGCACCGCAGCCGTGCAGACGGCCCGCGGTGAACCGCTGCCAAACCTTGCAGTATTGGAGGAAAGCGGATGTTCAAAAAGCCGCCCTATGGCACAAAAATCTCTCCGGCGTGTGCTTACTGCACCCACGGCTCTCCGGCGGCTGACCAGAAAATGGTTCTGTGCAAAAACCGGGGCGTGGTTTCGCCCTATTTTGCCTGCCGCAAGTTCCGGTATGACCCGCTGCTGCGCGTGCCGCACCGGCAGGAACTGCCGCATTATGATCCCAAAGATTTTAGCCTGGAGGACTGATATTTCATGCCCGATTTGAAAAACGTACCACCCTCGCCGCGCCCCCGCCGTTTGAGCCAGCTGAAAGATGCCTGGAAGAACAAGCGCTCGGTTACCATCGTTTACCTGTTGCTGCGTGCCTCGGTCATTCTGGTGCTGATTGCCCAGATCTTTAACCGCAACTTTGAAAATGTCTTTTTGTGTGTGCTGACGCTGTTCCTGTTCGGCGTGCCCAACATGGTAGAGCACCGGCTGGACATTGAACTGCCAAATACGCTGGAAATTATCATCCTGCTGTTTATCTATGCGGCGGAAATCTTGGGCGAGATTAACGCCTATTACGTTACCTTCCCCTATTGGGATACCGTGCTGCACACCCTGAACGGCTTTTTGTGCGCGGCCATCGGGTTCTCTTTGCTTGATATCCTCAACCGGGAGGAAAAGATCGGCTTTTCGCTCTCCCCGCTGTACCTGGCCATTGTGGCATTCTGCTTTTCCATGACGGTTGGCGTGATCTGGGAATTTTTTGAGTGTACCATGGACCAGCTGTTTTTGCTGGATATGCAAAAGGATACCGTGGTCAACACCATTGGCAGCGTGATGCTGGACCCAACCGGCGGTAACCATCCCGGCGTCATCCGCAATATCACGGATGTGATCGTGGTGCAAAGTGACGGCACCCAGACAGCCCTTGGTCTGGGCGGCTACCTGGATATTGGCCTGCTGGATACGATGGAGGACCTTTTCGTCAACTTTATCGGTGCGTTCACGTTCTCGATTATCGGCTATTTCTATGTGCGCAGCCGCGGTAAAAACAAGTTTGCCAAGCGCTTTATCCCCGTGGTGAACGAAGAACCCCAGCCCCAAACGAAAAACACCTCTGCAGAAGACGCACCCGAAACGGAAAAAACGAAAGAATAATCAACAAAACAAGCGCCCTGTTGTGAAAAACACAGCAGGGCGCTTGAATTCTTGTACAGAAAACACAAAAATAAACCGCGCAGGATTACCAAACGGAACCCTGCGCGGTTTATGGAGCTGGTGGCCGGACTTGAACCGGCGACCTGCTGATTACGAATCAGCTGCTCTACCAACTGAGCCACACCAGCACAACAATAATAGTATACTGGATTTTTGGCACAAGTCAAGGGGAAACGGGGCAAAAGTTGAAAAAATATTCTGGGTGGGATACTTTTGTTCATGACGACCAAAAAGGTTACAATCATCCCCTGCGTGGATTTTAACATGCAGAAGGTTAAAATTTTGTGCAACATTCATAGTTTATTTTCGACAAAACTGTGCTATAATTCAAATTGAAAGATTATGGCTATCTGTAATCTTTTACCACAAAAACTGCAAAAACAGGCGTAAAAGTGTGCGGGCTGGCCCGGCGGCTGACGCCTGGCTGCACAGGAGGTACCATATTGGCCGAAAAATCAGTCGAATTAGACAGCATCGAACTGGCCGCCGCCATTTTTGGCAACTGTGACCAGAACGTAAAACTGCTGGAAAATGAGTTCCACGTCACGGCGGTCTGCCGCGGCTCCCTGTTAAAGTTTACCGGTGAGCCAAAAGACGTGGAAGCTGCTGTGCATGCAGTGGACGGCATGGTGACCCTGATGCAGAACCACACCCCGCTGGAGGAACAGACGGTGCGCTACTGCATCAGTCTGGCCCGCGGCGGCGAGGAAAAGCGCCTGCGGGAACTGAACGATGATTTTGTCGCCGTTACCGCCAAAGGCCGCCCCATCCACCCCAAAACGTTGGGCCAGAAAGAGTACCTCTCCGCCATCCGCGCCAACTCCATCACCTTTGGCGTGGGGCCTGCCGGTACGGGCAAAACCTACCTGGCTGTGGCCATGGCGGTCAAGGCGTTCAAGTCAAAAGACGTCAGCCGCATTATTTTGACCCGCCCCGCCGTGGAAGCGGGGGAGAAGCTGGGCTTTCTGCCCGGCGATCTGCAAAATAAGGTGGACCCCTATCTGCGCCCGCTGTATGACGGCCTGTTTGACCTGCTGGGGGCGGAAACCTTCCAGAAGCTGGTAGAAAAGCAGGCCATTGAGGTGGCCCCGCTGGCCTACATGCGCGGCCGCACGCTGGACGATGCCTTTATCATCCTGGATGAAGCCCAGAACACCACCCCCGAACAGATGAAGATGTTCCTGACCCGCATGGGCGTGGGCAGCAAAGTGGTAGTGACGGGCGATGTGACCCAGGTGGACCTGCCGGAAAAGACCCGAAGCGGCCTGGTGGATGCCCTGCATATATTAAAGGGAATTGACGGCATTGCGCAGGTTTACCTGACCGAAAAGGACGTTGTGCGCCACCGCCTGGTACAGCAGATCGTAAAAGCCTATGAGCGTGCCGCCCAGCCGCCCAAGTGGGCACCGCAGACCAAGCCGGAAACGGCAAATGCGTAACGGATAGAGTATAAAATAAAAATGATTTATAAACGGTGCCCAACGGCACCGAACAAAAGCACAGTCAGGAGGCAGATTTCCTATGTCTAACAAAGTATTGATCACCAATGAGCAGAACGCGGTCAAAGTTCCTTCGGGGCTTCGCATCCTAATCCGCCGCAGCTGCAATGCGGTGCTGGAATACGAAAAGTTTGACGGCCCGGCAGAGATCAGCGTGACCTTTGTGGATAACGCCCGCATCCACGAGCTGAACAAGCAGTACCGGGATAAGGATGCCCCCACCGATGTGCTCAGCTTCCCCATGGCAGAAAACGGGGAGTATGATGTCGACGAGGACAACGGCTGCAAGATTCTGGGCGATATCGTGATTTCTATGGAGCGCGCCATGGAACAGGCCGAACTGTACGGCCACAGCCTGCAGCGCGAAGTTGCCTATCTGACGGTACATTCCATGCTGCACCTGCTGGGCTATGACCATGAATCCAGCGGGCTGGAAGCGGTACGTATGCGCGAAAAAGAGGAAGCTGTTCTGATGCAGCTGGGCCTGCCGCGCACCGTCAGCTATACCAACGACGAAGTGTGAGCTGTACATGAAGCCCAAGAAAAAGAATCGCATGCTGACGGACCTTGCCCGGTTTGGGCACGGCTTTGTTTACGCATGGCACGGCATCTGCGCAGCTGTTTTGGAGGAACGCAACTTCCGCTTCCACCTGTGTGCGGCACTGTATGTATTTGCCGCGGCGCACATGGCGCACATTGATGCCACCGGCGTGGCGCTGCTGGCCATCTGCGTGTTTATGATGCTTGGCATGGAGCTGATGAATTCCGCCGTGGAGCGCGCTGTGGATAAGCCGGATACCACCCACTGGTGGAGCGCCGGTGCCGCCAAAGATATGGCGGCTGGAGGCGTGCTGGTCACAGCGTTTGGTGCGGTGGTCGTGGGCATCTGCCTGTTTGGCAACGCGGCTGCTCTGAACGCCATCTGGACCAGCGTGACGACAACGCCGCTCAGCACGGCGCTTTGGGTGCTTTCGCTGGTGCCGGCCTACCTGTTCACCTTCCGCCTTGGCAAGCAGGAACAGGTCAAAACCCCAAAAGAAAATAAAACCGAAGAAAAATAAGGCCCGGCTGCCCAACTGTGCAGTACGGGTGAACCCAATCGGGCCAAATAGCCCGCAGATTGCAGCAGATTGAAAGAGAAGGTACGAATGCAGAAGAACCACAGTGAACCTGAAATGCCCTCCAGCGTGTTTGTGGCCCTTGTGGGCCGCCCCAACGTGGGCAAATCCAGCCTGACCAACCACCTGGTTGGCGAAAAAGTTGCCATCGTGACCCAAAAGGCACAAACGACCCGCAACCGTATTACCGGCATTATCACCAAGGGACCGGTACAGTATGTGCTGCTGGATACCCCCGGCATCCATAAGCCGCGCAACCGGCTGGATTCCCGCATGACCCAGACCGCAGCCGCCAGCCTGAAGGATGTGGATGTGACCCTGATGCTGTTTGAGCCTACCGGTGAGTTTACCGAGTCCGAGCTTGGCATGGTGGAAGCCCTGCGTAAAGCAGGCCCGGCGATCGCGGTCATCAACAAGGTGGACCTGCTGAATGATTTTGCTGCGCTGGAAGCCCGCAAAAAGCAGGTGGAAGAGTTCGATATTTTTGATGCGATCGTCACCGTTTCCGCCAAGGATGGCACCGGCTGTGAGGAATTGTTCCCGCTGCTGAAGCAGTACGCCAACCCCGGCCCGCATTACTTTGACGACGATGCTTTTACCGATATGCCGGAAAAAGAGCTGGTGGCCGAGCTGGTGCGCGAAAAAGCCCTGCTGTTCATGCGGGAAGAAATCCCCCACGGCATTGCCGTTACGGTGGAAAGCTTCAAAGAACGCCCGGACAGCGATTTGATCGACATCAGCGTGGAGATTTGCTGCGAGCGCAAGAGCCATAAGGGCATGATCATTGGCAAGGGCGGCCAGATGCTGAAAAAGATTGCCTCTGCCGCCCGCATGGATTGCGAGGAACTGCTGGGCGCCCGCGTGAACCTGCAATGCTGGGTAAAGGTGCGCGAGGACTGGCGCGATAACGATCGCCTGCTGGATAACCTCGGTTTTGCAAAGCCGTAACAGCGGGGAGTCTGCGCGAACCCTGTCCAACCACACGGTTGGACAACTTTTCCACGCATGGATCGGTATGATGGTGGCAAGCTAATCCGTAAAGGGGGCGGGCCATCATGCCAGGAAATGCTGAAACCGACGGAATCCGCGCCGCACAGTGGCAGAAATTTGCTGCCAGCGGCAGTATTTATGACTACCTTGATTACCGCAGCACTGCGCCGCAGGGCATAACCACGGGGGAAAACAATGCAGATCAACACAATGGGGCTTGTCCTGCGTGCGGTCCGGGTGGGCGAAGCCGACCAGATCCTGACAGTGCTGACACCGGGTAACGGGGTGCTGTCAGCATCCGCCCGCGGCAGCCTGCGGCTGAAAAACAAGCTGTTCAGTGCCTGCGGGCTTTTCTGTTATTCAGAATTTGCCATTACACTGGGCCGCAAAACCAATTTTATTGACAGCGCCGCTGTCAGCAAGGTGTTCCACGGGTTAAGCAAAACCGTGGAAGGCACCGCCCTGGCAGCCTATCTTTCGGAGCTGACCATCACGCTGGCGCCGGAGCCGCCGGAATCGGCAGACTGCCTGCGCCTGCTGCTGAACACCCTGTACATGACCGCTGAGCAAAAACGCCCGCTGCGCCAGCTGAAAGCTATTTATGAAATGCGCACCATGACCCAGGCGGGATACATGCCGGGGGTGCTGGCCTGCGATGTATGCGCCCGGTATGACGGCTGTGATTTTTACCTGGATCCGGTAGCGGGCCGTCTGCTGTGCGCCGACTGCGCCGCCAAAGAGCACCGCGCCCCCAACCTGGACCCCGGTGCACTGTATGCGCTGCGGCATATCTGTTTGGCAGAGGATGCCAAACTGTTCAACTTTACACTGACAGACCAAAGCCAGCGCCGCCTGGGCCGTGTGTGTGAACAGTACGTGGCGGCTCACCTGGACTATCAGCCCAAAAGCCTTGAATTTTTGCACGGTGTGCTGGAATAACCGTGCACGATAGATGATACGATAAAACAAGATTTTTGACCCATCTGACCCAACAGGAGTAACCAATTTATCTATGGACGTTTCCTACCGTACAACCCTGGAACTGGATAAAATTATTGCCCGTGCGGTGCAGTTGTGCACCTGTGCGGAAACCAAAGAGATGATGCGCGCCATTGAGCCGTTTGCTACAACGGAGGAGGAGCGCTACGCCCTGGCCCAGACCAACGCCATCAACGCCCTGCTGCTGAAAAACGGCAGCCCGCGCTTTGGCGCTGTGCATGAAGTGCGCCGCGTGGTGGCCCATGCGGCCAAGGGCGGCATTCTTTCGATGGGCGAGCTGCTGGAAATTGCTGCAGCGCTGCGCAATTTTTCCGGCCTAGCCCAGTGGTACGGCCTGACCGACCACGATATGCTGCCCACCGATGACCTGTTCTTTGCCCTGGCTCCTCAGCCGGTGCTGGAAAAGCAGATCGGTGAGTGCATCATTTCGCCGGAAGAAATGGCCGATACCGCCTCCGTTACCCTGCGCGACCTGCGCCGCAAGATCCGCGCGACCGAGGACAGCATCCGCACCAAGCTGGATGCCATCATCAAAAACTCTACCACCAACAAATTTTTGCAGGATGCTGTGGTTTCCATTCGCAACGGCCGCTATGTTGTGCCGGTTCGTGCCGAGTACCGCGGCGAAGTCGGCGGCGTCATCCACGATGTTTCCTCCACTGGCTCCACCGTGTTTGTGGAGCCCACCGCTGTGGTGGAAGCCAACGCCCGCATTATGCAGCTGCACGCCCAAGAGCAGGAGGAAATCACCCGCATTCTGACGGCGTTCTCCGGCCAGGTGGCATCGCTGGAGCCGCAGTTCAGCTACAGCTATGACGCTATGCTGCAAATTGACCTGCTGCTGGCCAAAGCCCGCCTTGCGGTGGAGCAGAACGCCTTTATGCCGCAGGTGAACGATAGCTGCCGCTTTGCACTGAAAAAAGCCCGCCACCCGCTGATCGACAAGAAAAAGGTCGTGCCCGTGGATATTGCCCTGGGCGAAAAATATGATACCCTTGTCATCACCGGCCCCAACACCGGCGGCAAAACCGTCAGCATCAAAACGGCCGGCCTGCTGAACGCGATGGCCCAGCACGGCTTTTTGATCCCGGCGCACGAAAGCAGTACCGTCTGCCATTTTGATGAATACCTGGTGGATATCGGCGATGAACAGAGCATTGAACAGAGCCTGTCCACCTTCTCCGGCCATATGAAGCGGATCACCGGCATTCTGGAGCTGGCCGGCCCCGATACCCTGACCCTGATCGACGAACTTGGTGCCGGTACCGACCCGGCAGAGGGCGCGGCGCTGGCCGTCAGCATTCTGGAAAGGCTACGTAAGCAGGGCACCCTGCTGATGGCCACCACCCACTACGCCGAGCTAAAAATTTACGCGCTGGAAACTCCTGGCGTGGTGAACGCCAGCTGTGAGTTTGATGTGGAAAGCCTGGCCCCCACCTACAAGCTCAGCGTGGGCGTGCCCGGTAAGTCCAACGCGTTCCTCATCAGTGCCAAGCTGGGCATTCCGGAAAGCGTCATCGATGCCGCCCGTAATCATATGTCCAACGATGATAAGCGGCTGGACAGCGTTCTGGCCCAGCTGGATGATTTGAAGCTGCAGCTGAAAGCCGCTGAGGACGAAGCCGAAAAGGCCCGCTATGAAGCAGAGCATGCCCTGGAAAGCGCCGAGAAAAAGCGAGATGCCCTGATCAAACAGGGCGAGGAAGAGCTGGAAGCCACCCGCCGCAAAGCCCATGAGCTGATGCAGGATGTGCAGAACCAGGCATATGCCCTGACGGACGAGCTGCGCCGCATCCAGAAAGATGAAAAGACCAACGCCGCCGCCCGTGCTGTGCGCGCCCGCGAAATTGCCCGCAAGGATACAGAGCAGCTGCTGAACCGTACCGAGAAAAAGCAGCCCAAGCGCCAGTTTGTACCGCTGAAAGAGGTCAAGCCCGGCCAGGAGGTCGTGATCGCGGAGCTGGACCAGCACGCCGTGGTGCTTTCCCGCCCGGACAAAAACGGCATGGTGGAAGTGCGCGCCGGTATTTTGAAAACTAAGGTCCCCCTGACCGGCCTGTGCGCCCCCGATAAGATGGATAAGCGCACCCAAAAGCAGGAACCGCCGCGCACCCGCACCCGCGTGGAGCTGAACCATGACCGCAAGTCCAACATGGAGCTGAACCTGCTGGGCTACACCGTGGAGGAAGCCCTGGCCGAAGTGGACCGCTTTTTGGACCACGCCATGCTCAGCAACCAGAACACCGTGTATATCATCCACGGCAACGGCACCGGCGCGCTGCGCAACGCCATCCAAAAGCACCTGCGCACCCACCGCGGGGTTAAATCCTTCCGCCTTGGCCGCTATGGTGAGGGCGAGAGCGGCGTGACCGTTGTGGAACTGAAATAACGGCGGATTTGCTTCAAAATTGAACAAAAGCGGGTGCGCTGTGAAATAATCTAGTACATTTTCCCGCATTTATCTATGGCACACGCCGCCCGCGCGTGCTATTCTATTATTAAGGTATATCTGAAAACAAAGAAAATGACGGATATTTCGCAAACACAAGCAGAATGTAAGGCAAAGAGCTGCAGGAATCCTTTGTGAATTCCAAGGCTTTTTAGCGCAAAATCCCGCTGTGTTTGTAGAAGCAGACTGCATTTTCGATTTTTCAGATACACCCTAGGGGAATGCCCCAGGGGCAGCGCTGTACCGCTGCCTGCATACACTGTAACGGCCGCGCTGCCCCGCGGCTGCGAAAGAAGGATACCATGAAACCTGATTTGGAAAACTCCCGCAGCTTTGCCATGACGCTGGCCCACCGCGCAGTGCGCGATGTGCGGCGCGATGGCTTCCGCCAGCTGCGTAACTATGTGGATATGTGCGCCCTTTTGGCGCAGCGTCCGGACTTAAAGCGCTTTTTTGACCATGCGCAGACCGTCTTGCAGCGCACCGACAGCCTGTATTATAAATTGATCAACAACCTTGTGACACAGGTCAACGAGGATGCCATCTGCACCGCAGGCATCAACCTTGGGTTTGATGCCATCATCAGCTGTGCTTCCAACAACCGCAAGCAGAACGGGGAGACCCGTTCCTGGCTGAATGTGGGCTTTTGCAGCGCCCCGGAGCTGGACGATGCCATTATTCAGGCAGAGGCCGGTTCCAGCTATGCCTGGGTGCTGTATGCGGACGAGGACCTTACCCCGAAAACGGTCGCCATGCTGCAAAGCCATACCCACAGCGTGTTCTTTGTTCTGTTTGATGCCCAGAAATTTAATGAAGCAACCATGGAACGCGTTGCCGGGTGCAATAACGTGATCACACTGCTGTGCCTGCATGAGCCGGAAATTACCACCGAAGCCTGCCGCGCAGCCAACGCCATGCGCAGCAAACAGATGTTCTATGGCTTTTTGGTGGAAATGGGGCGGGCAGATGCCGCCCAGGCCGTGAATACCGACTGGCTGGATGTGCTGGCCCAGTATGGCCTGTTCTGCGTTTATACCCGCAAGCCGGATATGGATCAGCAAACCGCGGATGCTATGTACCGTCAAATCGTCCACAGCCGCATTGGCAGCGTTGCGGTCCCCGTCCTGCTGCTGGATTGGGAACATGATGTAAAATACCTGAACCGCATGATCACCCCCAAAACGGAACTGGGCCAGTGCATCCCGGAGGGGAAAACTTTCCCGCTGAATTTTGACTGAACTGTAGAATAAATAAAACCGGCAGCTTTCCCGCTGAAATTAAAGGGGAAAGCTGCCGGTTTTCGTTTATTGTTTATGGAAAATAAGGGACTGAATGTACCCTGGAAGCGCTGCTTATAATACCAAAGCGCTGGGGTCAATGCCATAGCCCAGCAGAACCGCCAGATTGCAGCTGCACAGCGTGCGCAGGCCGTGGTCCAGGTCAACTTGGTTCAGCGGCGGCATGCCATTGCGTACCCAGGGCAGCAAAAGGCCCATCATGGCGCCCGATAAAAAGTTGCCGGTAAACTGGCAGTCGCGCTCGGTTGCGCTGGGCACCAGCGAGAGTAGCCGCTGGCCAAACATCTCGCTTAAGTAATGGAACACATATTCCTGCAAACAGTTCTGCCCGGTGTAAGCCAGCGCGTTTACATAAAAGGTCTTGTTCTGCAAAAGGTATTCTTCCAGATCCGTCAGCAGGGTGGACCAGCTGGCGTAATGGCCGCGCGTTACCAAAAACTGCGTTGCACCACTTTGGAAATACCAGTTCACCAGGTCGAATTTATCCTCAAAATGGTAATAAAAGGTGTTGCGCCCAACCCCGGCATGCTCCACAATATCGTTTACCGAAATTTTTTCCAGCGGGGTGGTAACCATCAGTTCCGTCAGGCTCTGCGCCAGCAATTCCTTGGTTTTGTTGGTACGGGACATCCCTTTTCTCCTTTTCCATGCAGCAAATAGATAAAAACTCATATCATGCTTATCAAATATTATAGCACACAGGCGAAAAAAATTCTACCATCCAAACCCAAAAGCGCGCAAATGCAGCGGTATTTGCCAGCTTTTGGCTGCGCTGCGGCCCGCTTTTTTGCACATACTGTGTAGGGAAGGGGATGAAACCATGCCAACCAATGGCTTACGATATCTGCGCCGTGTGGCGGCCCTGCTGGCGGCTGGCGGCGTTCTGGCGGCGGGGCTGCTGTTTGCCCTGCGGGCAGAACTGCCGGATACCTTTGTGCTGGAGCAGGGGCAGCCGCTGGCGGTAGAAAGCATGCCGTTCCTGCAAGCCGCCCCCGCCGTTCCTGCGGGCAGCGCTGCCCCCGCGGGTGTAACGGCTGCGGATAAAAGCGCGAATGTAACCCTGACCCTGCTGGGCCTGCCGGTCAAAACCGTGCGCACGGTGCAGCAGCAGCGGCGAACCGTCCAGCTGGGCGGCACCCCCTTTGGGGTCAAGATGTTCACGGATGGGGCGCTGGTCGTTGCGTTCAGCGATATCTATACCGTCCATGGCAGCGAGAACCCGGCCAAAGAAGCGGGCCTGCGCCTGGGCGACCTGATCACCCAGGCAAACGGCATCCCGGTGCGCACCAATGAGGAACTGACCGACGCCATTGCCGCCGCGGCGGGCGGCAGCGTGGAACTACGCTACCTGCGCGGGCAAAACCAGATGACCTGCACCCTTACCCCGGTCAGAGAGCGCGGCACCGATGCCCCGCGGGCGGGCATCTGGGTGCGGGATTCTTCGGCGGGCATTGGCACTTTGACCTTTGCGGATACCGAACACGGGACGTTTGCCGGGCTGGGGCACGCGGTTTCGGACAGTGATACCGGCACGGATTTAACGTTGCTGACCGGGGAAGCCGTTTCCGTCACCATTACCGGCTGCCGCCGCGGCAGTGCGGGCAGCCCGGGGGAGCTGCGGGGCGAATTTGGCGGTCAGCAGCCCTTTGGCGACATCAAAGCCAATACTTCGACCGGTGTGTACGGCGTTTTGACAAATTCCGCGCAGGCAGGGGAGAACATCCCCGTTGCCAATCTTCAGGAAGTGTACCCCGGCGAAGCAGAGATCGTGACCACGATATCCGGCCAGACGGCACAGCGCTTTGCCGTCCGCATTGAGCGGGTCAACATGACAGCTTCGGACCCCAACCGCAACCTGCTGCTGCGCATTACTGACCCGGAACTTTTGCGGGCAACGGGCGGCATTGTGCAGGGCATGAGTGGTAGCCCCATTGTACAGGACGGCTGCCTGGTCGGCGCGGTGACCCATGTGCTGGTCAACGACCCAACCCGCGGCTATGGCATCTTTGCTGCAACCATGCTGAAACGTGCCGATGCCGTGCAGGGAAGGTAATTTCCTGGGAAAAAGTGCGCATCGCACGTTTTTTACGAAAATGGTAAAACCGGAAAAGAAAAGCAAAAAGAAAACCGAACAACATCGCAGCAAGGGCAGGGGAGAGGACACGAAATGATCCGGAACCTGTCGATAATTACGAATAGGCGGGGATTTTTGAAAGAAAAGAAAGTACGATTCTGCTTGCATGACATGGTAAAATATGGTAAAATTCTCAATGTAGAGAGCGGCAGGCAGCCGCAGATCCGAATAACAGCTCCGGGCGCCGCAAAAACCGCCGTCCGCTGGGCTGAACATGCAAGGGGAGGAATTTTTGGATGGATAAGATCAAGTTTTTGATGACCGATACCGGCGCACAGACCACGCAGCTTTGCCGCCAGGCACTGGAAGCCAAGGGAATTGATGTGACTGTATGCGAGAAAAACGGTTCGCAGGCGCTCAAATCCCTGCTGGAAGAGCACCCGCAGGCCGTTCTGCTGGATGCGTTTATGCCGGATCTGGACGCCATCACGGTCAAACAGCGCTATGAAACCCAGGATACCCGCGGCGGCCACACAACGTTCTTTGTGACCGGTGCATTCCAGAGTGAGGAAGTGGAGCAGGATTTGCTGGATAACGGTTTCTCGTTCTTTTTCGTTAAGCCGTTTGATGAAAACGTTCTGGTCAGCCGCGTACTGAAAGCCGCCGGTTCCACCAGCCGCCCGCAGCCGGTATCGCAGGATTGTGATGAGCTGACGGTGACAGAAATTCTGCATCAGGTCGGCGTACCGGCGCACATCAAGGGCTATCAGTTCCTGCGCGACGCCATTCTGCTGGCCGTGAGCGACCATGACTATATCAACGCTGTAACCAAGCGCCTTTACCCGGAAATCGCCAAGCGCAACGCCACCACGGCTTCCCGCGTGGAGCGCGCCATCCGCCACGCTATTGAAGTCGCCTGGGACCGCGGCGATGTGGATACCCTGAACAGCTACTTTGGCTATACCATCCACAACCTGAGAGGAAAACCCACGAACAGCGAGTTCATCGCGATGATCAGCGATAAGATCCGCCTGGATAAAAAGCAGCGCAGGGCGTGAGGCAAAACGACATTCTGTGGTTGAAAAACTGGCTGATTTGAGCACTGCGCTTACGCCTGTAAATCCCGCCCTTTATTGCGGTGAAATTATAAAAACACACGTTTGACCCAATAAATAATCTATGGTAATACCACACAATTCCCGCCTGACGGCTTAAGCACCGCTCCGGCGGCTGCGGCACGGCATCT
>ERZ832317.3419-NODE-3419-length-16591-cov-4.066219_pt1 | contig 16591 bp, 18 predicted proteins | sample MGYA00519695_ERZ832317 | MGnify/ENA primary metagenome ERZ832317 (study PRJEB31850, sample SAMEA3708726) | human gut metagenome | biome: human gut; feature: human-associated habitat; material: faeces | place: China | collected 2014 ...
ATCTAAAACAGTTGGGTTAGTAGTAAACATCAAAAAGAACGGTTTCATTAAAAAGATACCAATAAAAACAAATAATAAAGGCGTTTTACTATCCCCTAAACCTCTTAATATGCTACTTACCACATTGTATCCTACAATAAAGATAATCCCCGCTGAACAGATACTTAAATAGCTTTTAGTAGCTTCGATAGCTTCTTTGGGTGTATTCATTAAAAGAGTGATCTCGTTATTAAAAGACAACATAACAAAAGTTAAACCTAAGGCAATGATTAAAAATAAAACAATAGCCCCTCCAATGGTCTTTGATAGATCACGATAAGATTTACTTCCTAGGTATTGTCCTAATAAAACCGTAACTCCTGTAGTCAATCCTAAAACAAGGTTTGTTATTAAAGACATGGTTTGACTTCCTATCGAAACCCCAGAAACATCAAAGGTATGTCCAAATTGTCCTACAACAAATAAATCTGCCGACCCATAGAATACTTGTAATAAGTTTGAAAACATATAAGGTAAAGCAAATATCATTAATGCTTTAAAAGTCTTTGTTCCATAATTTCCTCCTAAAAAAAACTGGATAAGGTCTAAACCTTATCCAGCATTGTCTTCAATACCCTCTGGTGCTTCTATCTTATCATTTGTATCTTTATTGTCAAGTAATTGAAAAGCTTTTACAACATCTTGATAACGAGAAATAATATAATCATAGCTTTCTTTTTGATGTGGTAAAGTACATCCACTACAATCTTTTATATCCCCTATCATTTTATAATTGCCTTTACAATCTTTTAAAATATACAATGGACAATAACAAAACAAACAATTAATTTCATCTAATTGATGACAAGGATAATACTCACATTGTTTATGACTAAAGAATTTATAATGATCTGACATAGACTTTATACTCTGTATTTTGAATAATAACTTGATCATTTAAATCATAAACAACTTGTGACATCACATATTCACCACCATTAATATAAATTTCAAAAACATGATGATCATAATAAAGTTCAATATCATAATGCCCTTGTAACTTAGGTGAAACAACATCATTACATACTTTATTTTCTTGAATAGATACTTCTTCTCTATTTAAATGGAGACAATCATCTTGAATATCAATTTTAAAACCACCAAGATTTAAAGAACTATCCTTATTAAGTGTTGTCTTTAATTGGAATGGTTGATCAAATGAAATTTCTTGAACTTCATGATTAAATGAGTTTTTTATTTTAGGATACAATTCTTGAATGATTTTACCATCTTTTTCATGTAGAATTCTTGGCATAATAAACATCCCAATCCATTCTTCTCCTTGAACGGGTTTTCTCATTCTAAGCCATCCTAGTAATAATCTTTCATTATCTTTAGATAAAAATGTTTGTGGGGCATAGAAATCTAAACCATGATCTAAATAAGGCCAATCACCATGATCTTTAATAGTAAGAGTATCTTCATCAAAATCAATCGGCATATAACGCGCATTACTATTTGGTTTTGGTGGTTGATCCGTATTTTCTGGTGAGAAAATCATAAAGAATTGATTATTGATTTTAAAGACATCTGGACATTCCCACATATTTCCAATAGTTGGTTCTTGATAGCTGTTTTTATATTCAAAATGAATTCCATCTTCACTTTCATAGAAAAGTGCTTTTCCACAGTAGTCATTTTCATAAGCTACTTTACTCCCAATAACCATGGCATATTTTCCATCTTGTTTTTTCCATACTTTAGGATCTCTGGTATGACGATAATCTCCAATAAATCCTTCTTGAATCATGGGAATGATTTGTTTTTTATTTTTAACATTATCAAAATGAATTCCATCACTACTTACAACTAAGGCTTGTGAGGCTCTTAAATCATCATCACTATATTGATTATGAACATTATTAGGATTTTCTTTAGCGTATTTAATTGCCGTATAATATAAATAAAGATGATCATCTATTTCAATAGCTGATCCTGAAAAACATCCATTTCTATCAAAATCTTTAGATGGATATAAAGCAATTGGAAGATGTTCAAAATTGACAAAATCTTTTGTAATAGAATGTCCCCAATGCATTGTTCCCCATTTATTATCATATGGGAAATGTTGATAAAAGATATGATAGTTTCCTTTATAATAAATAAGTCCATTTGGATCATTGATCCAATGATAAGGTGCTGTAAAATGTAATTTTGGTTTCATAGTCTTCCTCCTTGTTTTAACGTCTTTATTATACAAAAAAAACAATGCTTACGCATTGTTTAATAGTTACCTTTTAAGATTTCTTTTATTTTTAAAATAACACCATCATTTTCATTACTATCAATCACTTGATAAGCAACCTCTTTAACAGGTGGCATGGCATTAGCCATCGCATAACCATATTTTACAGTTTGTAACATTTCGTAATCATTCATTTGATCACCAAAAGCACCTGCTTCTTCATTAGATATTCCTAACAAATCTAGAAGATGTTGTAAGGAAGTTCCTTTATTAATTGTCTTATAAAAAATATCAAACCAAACATTTCCTGTGGTTACAACTCTAAATTTAGGATTTATCCTTTTCTTGATCACTTCAAGTCTATCTTCAATTTTACCATCAAAGTTAGCAACTGAAAACTTTAATATTTCATCATCTATTTCATCAAATGAATCTACAAAAACAATATTTTTAATAAATAATGTAATAAAATCTTTTCTATCTTCAAACTTCTTTAAAATATAAGCATGCTTTACTCCTGATACAACTAACATACATTCTTCATCTTCTTTTAAAATATTTAATGCATGTTGATAATCATCAGTTTCTAAACAATGTTTATAAATAACATCTCCTCGATAGACAATCTTTGTTCCATTTTCACAAAGATAATAAAGATCATCTTTAATATCATCATCAAATTTACAAACTAATGCTTCATATTGATTGCCAGAAGCAATTACAAATTGAATTCCTTGTTTTAACATTTGATTATATAAATCATTAAATTCTTCACTATAGGATTTATCATCTCTTAGAAATGTTCCATCCATATCTGTTGCTAGTAACTTCATCTTAACCCTCTACTTATGTATTCTAATTGTAATAACATATTCATCTTCTAAATCTTCTGTTTCTTGTTGAAGTGATGTTCCTGTTTTTTCAATCATTCCAATTGCTTGTTGTAATGTATTTAAAGCAATTTTCACATTTCTTGAAATTGTTTTTTTAACATCAGCTGATGCTTTTTTCTTTTTAGGTTTTGGTTCTTTTTTAATAAGTCTTTCTGTATCAGCTACCGTTAGTTTTTTCTTTAAAACTTCTCTTAATACTTCTTGTTGTTTTTCTTCATTTAATGAAAGCATTGCTCTAGCATGTCTTTCTGTTATTTGTTTTTGATTTAAAGAAAATTTAACATCATCACTTAATTTTAATAATCTTAATTTATTCGCAATCGTTGATTGTTTTTTACCAACAATATCTGCAAGCTCTGTTTGACTATAACCATATTCTTTAATTAAAGCTTGATAAGCTTTTGCTTCTTCTAATGGTGATAAGTCTTCTCTTTGAATATTTTCAATAATAGCAAGTGTTTGTGTTTGCTTATCATCATAATCTTCAATAATACATGGTACTTGTTTCATATTTAAAGAACAACAAGCACGATATCTTCTTTCACCTGCAATAATTTGGTAAATTCCATTTACTTTTCTTACAACTATAGGTTGTATTAAACCATTTTCTTTAATAGAAGCAGCTAATTCTTCAATTTTTTCTTCATTAAAAACAGTTCTTGGCTGATTCTCATTTGCTTGTATTTTATTAATATCTATATTTTTTAATTTATTATTAAACATGATACCCTCCTACAATGGACTCTTTTTTATTTTAGAAAACATTCTTGGATACTTCTTTGGTGTTTCTTTTACTTTTTTAATAATAATATTACTTCTAAAATCATCATGATTTGCAAGTGTAAAATCATGTGTACTTTCTATTTGTCCACCTAATAATTGAATACCTTTTTTAGCTTCTTTTACTTCTTCTGGTGCTTGTCTTCCTTTTAAAGATAAGAAATAACCATTCTTTTTAACAAGTGGTAAACAAAGTTCATCAAGAATATTTAAACGTGCTACCGCTCTTGCCATCACGATATCAACACTTTCACGATGATCTTTAGCGTATTCTTCTGCACGTGAAGCCATTGCTTGACAGTTATCTAATTCCAGTTCTTTAAATAAATGATTTAAGAAAGTAATTCTTTTATTTAAGGAATCAACGATTGTAATCTTTAAATTTGGATAAAGGATTTTTAAAGGAACTGAGGGAAAACCAGCACCAGCTCCTACATCAATCAAGGTTTGATTATTGAAATCAAAATCAAAAGCAATCGTAATTGAATCATAGAAATGTTTTAAATAAACATCTTCTTTATCCGTAATTGCAGTAAGATTCATTTTTTCATTCCATTCAACTAAGATTTCATAATATTTTTGAAATTGTTGAAGTTGATGTTCACTTACTTCGATTCCTTTTTCTTTAAGTATATTTTGAAATTCTAATTCATTCATTCTTATTCTCCATTATATTTTTGTTTTAAATAAATTAATAAAACTGAAATATCTGCAGGATTGATTCCTGATATACGAGAAGCTTGACCAATGGTAAGTGGTCTAATTTCTGATAATTTTTGTTTTGCTTCTAAAGCTAAGTTTTTAACATCTTCATAATCAATATCTTCTGGAATATGTTTTTCTTCCATTTTGATTTGTTTTTGCGCTTGTCTTTTAGCTTTTTCAATATATCCTGCATATTTAATTAAAATAGTAATTCTTCTTCTTTGTTCCTCACTTAATTCAGGTGCATCAATATAAGGTAACATCATATCATAAGAGATTTCAGGTCTTGTAATAAGTTCTTTTGCAGAAACCCCTTCTTTTAAATGTGAAGAATTGTTTTGTTCCAACATTTCATTGATATCATCTTTTGGGGTAAAACGAATAGTACTTAAACGTTCAATTTCATCATAGATCCCTTTCATTTTAGTTTGATATCTTTGATATTCTTCATCTTTAACAAGTCCAATTTGATGACTATAATCATAAAGTCTTTCATCAGCATTATCATGTCTAATTAATAAGCGATATTCCGCTCTTGAAGTAAGCATACGATAAGGTTCTTTTGTTCCTTTAGTAACTAAATCATCAATCATGACCCCAATATAAGCTTCATCTCTCTTTAAAACAAGAGGAGCTTCATTTCTTACTTTAAGAGTTGCATTGATACCAGCCATTAATCCTTGTCCAGCAGCTTCTTCATAACCACTTGTTCCATTGATTTGTCCAGCTGTAAATAAGTTTTTAATCACTTTTGTTTCAAGTGATGGCCATAATTGTAATGGATCGATTGCATCATATTCAATGGCATAAGCATATTTTAAGATTGTACAGTTTTCTAATCCTGGTAAAGTACGAATCATTTGTTCTTGGATATCATGTGGCATTGATGTTGAAAAACCTTGTACATAGATTGAATTCATTTCTTTTGATTCAGGTTCTAGGAAGATTTGATGTTGTGGTTTATCTGAGAACTTAACAACTTTATCTTCAATGGATGGACAATAACGTGGTCCAATTCCTTTAACAAGTCCACTATACATTGCACATTTTTCTAGATTATCATGAATGATTTTATGTGTTGTTTCATTTGTATAAGTTAGATAACATGGTGTTTGTTTTTCAATAGGAACATATTCATCTGTGGTAAAACTAAAGGCTAGTTTTGCATCTGTTCCTGGTTGTAATGATGTTTTTGAATAATCTATACTATTGATTTCAACACGTGGTGGTGTTCCTGTTTTTAATCTTTGAATTCTAAATCCATAATCTTTTAATTTTCCAGATAAGAATTTTGATTCTTTTTGTTGATCTGGTCCACTAGCATGTTTACTATGTCCAACAAGAATTTCTGCTTTTAAATAAGTACCTGTTGTTAGAATAACAGTTTTCGATAAATAAGTTGTTCCATCATCAAGAATAACCCCTTTAACTGTTTGATCTTCAATGACTAAATCTTCAACCATGCCTTCAATTAAATCTAAGTTTTCTTGTTCCTTAACCACTTTTTGCATATAACGAGGATATGCTTTTTTATCAGCTTGTGCTCTTAAAGATTGAACTCCTGGTCCTTTAGCGGTATTTAACATTTTCATTTGTAAGTAAGTCTTATCTGCTGTTTTAGACATTTGTCCACCAAGAGCATCAATTTCTCTTACAATGATTCCTTTGGCAGGTCCACCAATAGAAGTATTACATGGCATTGACCCAATATTATTTATATTTGATGTGACAAGTAATGTTTTTAATCCCATTCTTGAAGGTGCTAAACTGGCTTCAATTCCAGCATGTCCCCCTCCGACAACTATTACGTCATACATATCACTTACACTCCCTTTCAATTCTTTTCCATTGTACACCAACATTGCTTTTTTGACGAGAAAAAAAGATGAGTTTCGTACGTTTTATCACTCTTTTTTCATAAAAAAACAGGATTACCTCCTGTTTAAAATCCATTGTTTTATTCTTTGATCTTTTCCTTGTTCTAAAATATAATTGATTACATTCTTTTTAGATAAAACTTTATTAATGAATGATGAATCGATTTCATTTAAAAACTCAATAATATCTTTTTTACATAATTGATTTAAAGCTTTTATTTTCTTTGTATCTTCTCTTTTTCGCTTAGCATCTTTTAAAGGATACCCTATTCCAAAAGGTTCTTCAAACAATTGTTGGAGAGTTACTTTTAAATTAATTTCACCAGCCCATCCATAGTTAAGACCTAATGGTAAAGAAGCTACATTTCCATCATTGATTCTTCCAAATAAATAAGCATCTTGAGGAGTAGGTAAATAACCACAAATTAAATGAGGTAAACTATTACAAGCAATCATCATCCCTTGCCCAGATGAACACCCTGTCACTATAAAATCTACTGCTTTACTTGATATTAATAAACAAATTTCTAATGCTATTTCTACATAAGAATAGTTGTCTTCATTTTCAAAGCAACCAAAATTAATGACTTCACCATATTCTTTTGTACATTCATATAAAATACTATTCTTCTCTATTTGTGATGTCCCTTGAATTATTCCTATTTTCATATCATCACCCCACAAAAAAAGTATACCAATTTATATAAAAATTAAAAAGAACTGTTTAAAACAGTTCTCAAAACGATTAATTTATTCACTTAAAAATAATTCAAGAAACTCTTCATACTTTTTACATTTTAATAATTCTCTCACTTTTTTTGATTCATCTAACAATCCAACAAGTTTTTCAAATAGCAAATCAAATTCTTCGTTTCTTTCTTTCGTTAAACAAAACAAAAAAACTAATCTTACTTTTTGTTGATTCCAATCAATAGGTTTATCTAATAACGCAACTGCTATACGTGTTGCAAAACCAGCTTTTTTTACAGCATGAGGAATTGCAAACATACTTCCATAGGCAGTAGGTGCAATTTGTTCACGTGCTAAAACTAATCCTTCATACTGTTGATCCACGTATCCTTTGTAATATAAACTTTCACAAAGTCTATGAATAACATCTTCTTTATTTTCTATATCATTATAAATATGAAATAATTCTTTTTCAAAGAATACATTTTTTTTGAAAGTATGATTTCCCTTCAAGATATTATAAATATTCTCTATATCTTCTTCAAGTAAGAGGTTATGACATACATATATTGGATAACCAACTTTTTCTTCAATATGGACAAATGAAATAACTAAATCTGGTTGATATTCTTTAATTTGGAAGGCATCAAACATTGATAATTGACAACATATTTCTATTTCTAAATCATGAATATGATTTATTTTTTTTACAATATAATCATAACCTGCTTGTCCAAAAGGATAAATTAAAACTATTTTTTTATGTAATGATGTATGTAATCTTTCAATTGCACCCATTAAATGAAGGGTAATATAACCTATTTCATCTTCATATAATTGCGTAGAAAAGAACTCTTGAATCTTCAATGCTATAAAAACACTCATATCATAAATAACTGGGAAATTCTTTTGTAGTTCTTTAATAAGAGGATTATTCAAAAAAGTGTGATTTGTAATTCTTCTCTTTAATCCTATTAAATGAATAAGAAAATTATCAGCAAACTTACTATCTTGTTGTAAATCCACATCAAAACTTTCATTAATTTCTATAATCAACTGTTGAATAAATTGTTTCACTTCATTAATGTCATTTTCTTCAATAGATGGTACTTTCCCTGCCAACAATAATGATAAATACTTAATTTCACTTTTATTCAATTTAATTTCATAACGTATTTGAAGTATATTAGCAAATTGTATTGAAAGATGGTTGTATTCATCATTAACAAAATCCACTTCATTAATAATTTCATTTCCTCTAATGACTCTTTCTAACATTAAAGCAACATGAATTACTAAAGAAATAATTTCAACATCTCTTAAATTTAAATGATGTGAATTGTTAAATTCTGTAATTATTTTTTGTAATTCTAAAATATCAATCCTTAAAAATAAGCTTTGATACATTGATAAATTAAAGTTATATTGATTTAACTCATTCATTAAGAAATATGTTGTAATTTGTCTTTTTTCTGTTTCTGTACCATTTAAATAAAGTTGATTCTGCTGGCGACATATTTTAATAGATGAATTTCTTTTTTGAATAATTTCATTCACTCTTTTTATATATCTTTGTAAATTAGATTCACTAATAAATAATTCATCAGCAAGTTCATAAAAATTATAAAAATCATGATTTAAAATTTTTTTTAAGATAAGGTACTGAATATTTTGTTCACTAGCGTATTCTTTTTCTAATTGAATTTGCTCATTAATTAAATATCCAGTCCCTTTTTGTGAAATAATATAATTTAGATTGAGGCTAGAGTTGATTTTATGTATTTCATTACGAATTGTCTTTGTTGAAACATTTAGCATTTTAGCTATTTTATCAGCAGATAAAATATGATATTGATTCAATAATTTAATGATTTCATTTTGTCTTTCCGTTAATGTTACCACCAACCTCACCTCTTTCTTATATTATAATCTATTCGCTTTCTTGAGCAACTAATTGTTTTTCGTATACTTTAAAGAAAGGATAATACATGACTAAATCTATAATAATTAATATAATTACCAAGATAAAAGCTTTAATATCCATTGTTGATAAAAATGACCCAAACACTGATGGCATTTGCCATGAAAGCATGGCAAATGTTTTTCCAACAATACCAACACTCATACTTATATAAGCAATAATACAATTGACAGTAGAAGTTAATAAAAATGGTACAAAGAAAATAGGATTTAACATTAATGGGATTCCAAAAATAAGTGGTTCAGAAATTCCAAAGAATGAAGGAATGATTCCAACTTTTCCAACAGTATTTAATTGTTTCGATTTAGAACGAACTAATAAAATAGCAAGTGCTAAACATGAACCGCATCCACCAATGGCAACAAAATAAACCCAAAATGGTGTTGTAAATATTTTTGGTAATGTTTGTCCTGCTGCGTGTGCAGCTGCATTTAATGAAAGGCCACCATCACGAACTGGCCCCAATATTCCTGAAAAAGCAGCATCATGAATTCCAAAGAACCAGAAAAAATGAACTAATAATGTTGCAATAATCGCAAATGGTAAACTATCGGCAGCATTTAGTGTAGGTGCCATAACATTATAAATAAATCCTGGCATTGTTGTATTAAATGCATTAAAAATAGCAAATAAAATAATATCTGTAGCAATAATACATACTCCTGGACATAAAGAAGCAAACGTTTCATTTAAAGAAGCCGGTACAGAATCAGGTAGTTTGATTCTTCCCCAATTATGTTCTCGCATATAATGATAAGCTTCCACTGTTAAACATGAAATTAGTATGGCTGGTATAAGTCCTTCACCACCAATATAAGAAATTTCAACTGTTTTACCTGCCCAGCCCAATTCAATAGGCGCTATGACAAGCATAAAGAACCCACATACAGATAACATTATTGGAAAGAATGGATCCATTTTAAAATGTTTACTTAAAAAATTCGCAATTCCAATACAAATATATAAGGACATTGCCCCTAATGTTAGAGCATTTACCCAATTTAATAGTAGACTATTTTTATCAGCAAAAGATGCCCACGCTAATAAAAAACCATTGGTTGTATTTTCAGTAATTGGTGCTGAAGAGATGACTGCAAATATTCCTCCAATGAGAGTAATTGGCATAATTGACATAAACGCATCTCTTATAGCTTTCAAATGGCGTTGTGAACTCATTTTATTAGCAATAGGTAATAATTTGCTTTCGACGATTTGACTCAAAGAATCCATTTTTTATTCCTCCTCTTTTATGTTTAATATTTTTTTTATATCTTGAAATACAGCTTCACCATTCATAATTCCATAATGTTGTGGCGCAATATAATCCACAGGAATAGAAACTTTAGATTCAATTTCTGGTTTTAAATGTCTAATTTGTGGACCTAGCAAAATCAAATCATAATTATTTGCATATTCTTCATATTCTGCTTCTCCATAGGCTTTAACACTCAATAGTCCTTGGCTAGCTTTTTCAATTTTTTTTGCTAGAATACCTGTAGACATTCCAGCATTACATACAAGCATTACATTTTTCATAACTAATCCCATCTCTTTCTCTCTATTTTTTTTCCTTTACTTTCAATTATTTCTTTATACCAATAATAACTCTTTTTAGGTTTTCTTAAAAGATTTGGTGTATCAAAATCAATTGCAACTAAACCATATCTTTTCTCACATCCATTTTTCCATGAATATAAATCAAATGTACTCCATGCAAAATAACCTCGCATATCTACACCATCATCCATAGCATTCATCATCGCTGCAATATGATCATTCATATAAGAAATACGATAATCATCTTGTACTTCATCAACTGTTACATCTTCTCTAACACCTATTCCATTTTCACTAATATAAAGTGGTAAATGGTATTTATTCCAAACTTCTTTTAGTCCTTGTTCTAATCCTAATGGACAAATTTCAGTTCCCCATTCTGTATAAATTGCATCAGGATCATCAAAAACCTGTTCAAACCAGCCTTTAATAATAACCTTATTGCTTCCACCATTTCCACTATTATTTGCAACTAAAACAGTTTCTCCATTACTATATGGTCTAATTAAAGCTCTAGCATAATAATTTAATCCTATGAAATCAACCGTATTTTCTTTAATTACATCAAGCTCTTTAATATTAATAAATGATAAATCAAACTTTTTATTTAATTCGCTTAATAAATCAATTGGAAATTCTCCTTGACATGCTGTATCTAAAATCCAATTGTTACAATAATTATCTGCATATCTCATTGCAATTCTTGTTTCTAAAGAATCATCCACACCATTGACAGGTGTAAAACTATGAACAATTCCAATTTGACCTTTATATCCACCTTCTTTAAAAATTTTAACTCCCAAAGCACTTGCAAGCATAACGTGATAAGCTGCAATAATCATTTCTTGTGGATTTTTATGAGCTGGTGGATAATTTCCAATTAGGTATCCACTGCTTACAAACCATTTTGGCTCATTAAATGTTACCCATAAATCAACTAAATCGCCAAACTTTTCAAAGCATATTTTTGCATATTTTTGGTATGCATAGGATACTTCATTGTTAAGCCATCCGCCAGTTTCTTCCCAATATTGTGGTAGATCCCAATGATAAATTGTTACAAATGGTGTAATATCTTTATCTAGACAACATTGTAGAATTTTTCTATAAAAATCGACTCCTTTTGAATTAACTTCACCTTCCTTATTTTTAATAATTCGAGGCCAAGCAAGAGACATACGAAAGGCGTTTTGTCCTCCGTTTTTTAACTGTAATAAATCCTCTTCAAAATGATGATAAAAATCAGATGCATTATCTCCATTTTCAAGATTGTTTTCATGTAAATAAACATCCCACATACTCTCTACTTTATCATCTAAATTCCACGCTCCTTCACATTGATAAGAAGCTGTTGCACTACCCCATAAGAAATCTTTATTCATATTCTTTTAACCTCCCATATAATTCAACAATTTCATTAGCCATTTCTAAAGTATTTTGTGCTCCGAAAACATGATCTTCGGCATGAATCATCAATAGATTTGTTTCAACATCTTCTTCATTTGCCATATCACGTAATAATTCTGCATGCTTTTTCTGTGCAATAAGTAATTCATCTTTTGCGTTTTTTAAATTATCATTTGCTAATACAACATTTCCTGTTTTCGCATTGGAAATTGCTTCCATTGCTTTTGTACGCGCATTACTACTATATAATATTAATTGGCAAGAATCTTCTTCTCTTTTCATACTATCACCTCCAACGATAAATTCATTGTAAGTGAATACAAGTTAGAAGAAAAATCAAAAATTACCACTATAAAGTGGTAAAATAAAAAGTTCTCCAACTTCGGAGAACTTACTATATATACTTGTTATCTATTTCCAAAAATTCTTGCCACTACCAACAGATACGATTTCAAATTGTGTATTATTTGACGTACCACCTTTAAAGTATTTGCCAGCTTCTGTTCCATTAAAAATATCAATATGATTTTTCTTAATAGCTCCGCCTCTATCAACAACAATACCATACGCTGTTGATTCAATACCTAAGTTGTGATTTGTAATCTTAATAATTGTTCCAAAAGGAATAGATGGATCTGCTGCTAAACAATAATAACTTCCACCATTATAACTTAACTTCGCGCTATGACTTCCTTTAACACCAGTTGTTGGTGATAAAGAAATACCTGATGATGAAGTTCCATTTCCTCCTGCACAATCGCCACCATATGTTGTCAGTTTTCCAGTAAAATAAGCTCCAGGTTGAATTGTCCCATGAGCGATAATTGTATCTGTTTTTTCTGTTACAACTTCACTCGATAACAATTCTTTTTTAACTATTTTACCGTTTTCATAAGTGACTTTCACTTTATTCTTAATTTGTCCTTGTTGTCCAGTTTGAACAACTTCTGTTGTAAATAAATGTAAACCTGTTGTTTCTATTGTTTGTGAAGATACATATTGCATTTCTTCTACTTCTTCTTCGTTAATACGATTAACTTGTAATAAATCTTTACTTTGTACAATATAAGACATATCTTTATTAACTGTATCTTTTGCGTTTAAGTTTACATCTAATTCTTTTAATACATTTTTAACAGTATCTTGTCTTACTAAATAATCTTTAGTTTCTTGGCCACCATCTTGATACTGTATTTCAATTGTTTCTTTATAACCTTTTATTTCTTGTGTTGCTCCTGATGTAACAGTTGTCGCCATAACCATTACATATACAATCATAATCACTAATACCCCTTTCAGTCGGGGGTCTGCATCTGAAATAATTTGTTTAATTGTTTTCATTAATTTTCCTCCTATTTAATGCCAAATACTTTTTTAGCATTAAACGTTGTCTGACTTGCAACGCTTTCTATCTCCATGTTCTTTAGCTTTGCTATTTCCTGGGCAATATACACAACATTTGCAGGCTCATTTAAAGTACCACGATAAGGGTGTGGTGTTAAATAAGGACAGTCGGTTTCAATTAATAAATGTTCTAAACCTATTTTTTCTGCCACATCTTTAGGAACTCTGGCATTTTTAAAAGTAACTGGTCCAGCTAATGAAATATAGAAACCTAAATCAATAAATCTCTTTGCCATTTCTACTGATCCACTATAACAATGCATAATTCCTGGATGTCCATTTCTTTTAAGCACTTCATAAGTATCTTCATAAGCATCTCTACAATGAATAATAATTGGTTTTTGATGTTTTTTAGCAAGATCAACTTGTTGTTGAAAAATATCTTTTTGTTTATCACTAGGAACATCATCCCAATAATAATCTAATCCGATTTCACCAAGTGCTACAACCTTTGGTTCATTTAAGTACTCATCGATGATTTGTAAATCTTGAGTAGTTGTGTTTAAACAGTCGTTAGGTCCTATCCCTACAGCAGCATAGATAAAAGGATATTCTTTTGCAATTTCAACTGCCTTTTTGGAAGACTCAAGATCATACCCTACAACAACCATCATTTCTACATGATTGTCTAAAGCATGTTTAATAAATTCATCTTTGTTTTCATATAATTGTTCACTATTTAAATGACAATGTGTATCAAAGTACATAAATCTCACCCCGGTGAATACTAACAAAATATCATAACTTTGTCAAATTTCTAAAAGATTTCATTCATTGAAAAAATATTTTAGTCCATTTTATCGGTGCTTTTTTGAATGAATAAAAATATATTTTGTAATATTTTAGGATTTAAACAAATATATGCTTATAAATATGGTATTTTATAAAGGGCTCATTATAATATATGCCCACTTTTATGATTTATGATACTAAAGTATAAATTATTGAAGATATCTACGATATTCTTTTGTAATCTTTGAAAGTCTTAAAGCAATAAATAAGTTTCCAATACCATTAGTAAGGAATAAAATTCCTATCACAAAAGCAGAGGAAATGACTGTACTTGGGCTCAAAAAGAACATTGCAAGTCCTGTGAAAATTTAAATTGTAACAATAATATAATCAAAAGTTAAAGAATAACTAACCATTGATTTAATAAAGGTATAAGCTTCAAAACAATAGACGGTACTAATAATGATATATAAACTAAAAATATAAGAAAAGAATGTTGTCATCATTGATATATGTGTTAATACAAAGATACCTAATACACATTTTAAAATACCACTCAATAATGTATTCTTCATAAAATAAATATCTAACCAACCACTAAAATAATAAATAAAATCAACAATTCCTGTAAAAGTAATAATAATACCAGCTAGTATTGTAATGATTTGAAAAGATTCTTGAGGATTTATTAAAAATAATATACCTATTACTATTGCACTTAAGGCATTAATCCATATACTTATTTTTACTTTATTTAAGGTTTTCATATTCATTCCTTCTTTCTACTTTTACTATAGTCTTATTTATATCAACATAAAATGGACAAAATAAAAGAATTAACCAAAAAAGGCTTCTAATGAGCCTGTATTGTTGTTTCTATTAAATGAAATATTTGTTCAACAAATGGTTTTAAATCATAATCACCTTGTGCTTCTAACCAATCAATAAGAATACCTATCATTAAACATTTATAAAAATGAATAAGTGTTTCTTTTTCTTGTTCACTTCGTAAAACATAATGAGAAGATTGTTTCATAAACATTTTTACAATATGTAAGGCTACATGATTCATATAGGTAATAAACTCATCTTTTTGTGATGAATTATAAAGATGTTGAAAAGCTTTTTTATGTTGATTACATTCTTCTATAAGTGGGGCAAGACATGTCATTGGTGAACCAAATTCATAGTTATTTTGAATAATTTGATCTGCCCATGATTTAACAGTATATTCTGCTAAATTAGGAATATCTTGAAAATGATAGTAGAATGTATTTCTATTTAAATGACAGCGTTCGACAATGTTTTGAACCGTTATTTTATTAAATGGTTTTTCTTCTAATAATTGCCAAAAAGCATCAATAATTGTTTCTTTTGTTTTTTTCATATCATTACCTCATTTACCACATTATAACAAAAAAGAAATTGTAGATGAACAATTTCTTTTAAATGAATACTAATGAATATATTCGTATTTATCAATAACTATAAGAACAGTAAACCAATATTTATCTTCTGAAAAAGATATTTCAGATTTATATTTTTTTAAAGTTGATTTTACACTTGATAAACCAATTCCATGTTCTGACGTTCCTTTTTTACTTATGAGCTGAGGATTATATTTTAATACTGGATAGTTAATTCATATCAAAAACAATAAATAACAAATACTTAAATATAATTATAAACATACAATTATATAAAATGACAAATGCTATATAACTTAATGAAATCTGATATTTACCTTGTAATGCTATTCAATTATTATGATAATACTCCTGTAGAGCTACAAGTAAGCCTAACAGTTAATTTTTTTGTTTCATAAGCTGTATTATCATAGCTATGTTTTGCTGTTGCAGATGCTATTGCTGTTGCTCCTGATTTAGAAGCAGATTTACTCGAAATAGCCCATTTATTATTATATACACCTGACTTAACTGATGATGAAATACATTTTGCTGATCCATTCCCATATGAGAACGTTCCAGTTACAGTTACATACCATTGTTGAACGCCCGTACTACTATTATATCTAGCAATTTTACTAGCAGTTTTTTGAGATCTAGCATAATCATTAGATACAAATATAGTTGTTTCAATATACGAACCATCTTCCAAATATTCTATCTGTGAAATATTTTCATAATTATAAGCATTTACTTGTGAAGGTATGCATAAAATACAAAATAAGCTTAAAAATAATATAATTTTTTTCATAAATTTTCTACTTTTATTTAATAATTTCTTCAGTAATATAACCATGTGTTTCTGATTTTGCTTCTTCATATAATTGATTTAATCTATACATTTTAAATCCCCATAATAGAGTTATTAAAATTAG
>ERZ832317.3420-NODE-3420-length-16588-cov-48.828817_pt1 | contig 16588 bp, 22 predicted proteins | sample MGYA00519695_ERZ832317 | MGnify/ENA primary metagenome ERZ832317 (study PRJEB31850, sample SAMEA3708726) | human gut metagenome | biome: human gut; feature: human-associated habitat; material: faeces | place: China | collected 2014 ...
CATGAACAAATCATGACACAAATATTAACAAACTATGAACTATAAAAGATCAATAAACTTCTGATAATAGGTTAAATTATATCATTGTATATATTCTGATATTTGCTATAATATAACCATAAAGAGAAAGGAGAAAGGAACATGGAAGATTTCAAAGATAATATTAAAAACTTTACCATTATTGATGCATTCACAAAAGCCGAATCCGTCATTAAGAAGTATAGTAGAATTGCTGTATCGGTGTCGGGTGGTAAAGATAGCGATATTGTAGTAGATTTAATTAGTTCACTTGATAAAGATAAAAAATGTCGCTATGTCTGGTTTGACACTGGAATTGAATACAGAGCAACAATCAAACATTTAGAATACCTTGAAAATCGTTATGGGATAACCATAGAAAGATATAGAGCAATAAAACCGATACCAAAAACATGCAAGGATGATGGACAACCGTTTTTAAATAAATTTGTATCTGAAATGATTGACACCTTGCAACGACATAACTTTAAATGGGAAGATAAAAGTTATGAGGAGTTAATACAAGAATATCCAAAAATAAAAGGTGCAATATCATGGTGGACAAATCACCGAGAATGTGGAAGTTTCAAAAATTCTATGTTTAACATTTCATATAATAAATATTTAAAGGAATTTATTATACAAAATCCACCCAAATTTAGAATATCAAAAAAGTGCTGTACATATGCAAAGAAAAAAGTTAGTTTGAAATATATAAAAGATAATAATATAGAGTGTATGGTGACAGGACTTAGAAAGTCTGAGGGTGGAATACGAAGCGTAAAAATAAAAACATGTTTTGATAGCGGAAAGGATGTTGCTTCATATAGACCGTTGTTCTGGTTATCGAATGAAGATGAGGTGGAATATATAAAAATATTTGATATTAAAAATTCAGATTGCTATACAAAATATGGAATGAAACGAACAGGTTGTGCGGGGTGTCCATATAATAGAAATCTTGAAAAAGATTTGAAAGTTATAGAAGAAAATGAGCCACTTTTATACATCGCATGTAATGCGATATTTAAAGATAGTTATGATTATACAAGAAAATATAGAGATTTTTGTAAAAAAAAGAAAGGAGACAGAACATGAAAGATATTAAGGGACACATTTACATCGATACCGATAGCGTAAAAATCGCCCCACTACCAGAAAAGAACGTCTCAGAGTCATACCGCAAGCACTTGCACGCAATCAAGAATCCAGAGTGGCATAATGTCAGTCTCAACACTCTCGCTAACCTTGATTTTGACATGTTAGATAAAAAGCGACAGATATATTTAACCGCCTATAGAGACTTACAACAAACACTTTCATACTTGCGAAAATGCAAGACACAAGATACATATGATACATGTTTTATTCGATATACTAGAAGAAAAAATTTGTTGTGGGCTGAGGGTAAAATCTCGGATGCTATGTGGAAATACATAGAAAGAAAGTTATCAATGCAAAATGTTGAAAGTGGTGTGTGGGCTTCAAAATGTGAGGACGCAACAGGACACCATGAATCACGTAGATACAATAAAAGTAGAGCATAACAATCACAGCTGTCATAACGGCTTGACGGTGAGAAATGGAGTAAATATGAATCTTTATGGAATTTACAAGCGCAACACAATCGACAATGTACCAGAAATGAACGCATTATTAGATGACACCCGTGATTATTGTCACAGACGCGGCTTGCACTATGTCACATGTGCAGACGTTCCAGGCTATATGAATGAAGGTTGCTCAACCGTACACGCATATAATGGAAAGTATGGAAAAGGCGTAGTTCGCACAAGACCATGTTTTTATAAGGGCAGACGTTCAACCAATTATATGACAATTGAATACTGGGTGTCTCGTGACGACATACACAAGAGATTAACAGGAGAAAGTGAGGTATTAGCATGTCAGAATTAAGAGAATATCAAATAGAATATTATGACGTTGCAAACGATACAAACGACTATATGACAATTTTTGCATATAGTGTACATCAGGCAAGAAAGATTTTCTATATGACAACAACCGGGAAATATATTGCATATGTTGAGAGTATTAACAGAAAGTGAGGATTGACCATGGATGCATTAACCACAAAACAGAAAAACCAGATGTATGATGAAATCGGAGAATTAGTTCTCAAATATGGCAAGGACAAAACAACAAAACGAATGATTGCATCATTTTTTCAAGAAGTCCAAAAGGTTGAAACTTCAAAAGAGCTTATAAGCATGTCATTTGTCGTAACATCCCTTAGATATCTTCTGGAAATCACATTCCCAACCAAATAACAAAAAATACAGCCACCAAATGGTGGCTGTATTTATTAAGGTCCGAACTTCACGCCATAGCCGTATATATAAATGTCTTTCGCAATAAGCGGATCATTATTGAAATTATATGTCACATTGGTGCTATGAATATTGTTCAATGTAATAGTCTTAGCAGGTGTGGTATCAATAACACAATCTCCAAAAGGTAAAAAAATGTGAGTACCAAATGTACCATCTGTTTTATAAGCCTTGAATGTGAACCCCAGAGGAATAACAATATCATTATCTCCTTTTCCAATTGAAATATTGCCAACGTTTCCACGCCAATAATGGTCATCCAGATTGTAAACTACGCTCACAGTGGGGCGATCATCAATGTATTCACTAGCATATCGTACAATCTTTGTTTTCTGTAATGATGATATATCATGCTCAACGCTTTCCCCCCAACTATCCACATACTCGAACGCATTAACAACTTCATCCCTCAGCTTTCTCACCCCACGCCAAAACGCAAGATTGGAAAACCTGTCTGGGAAATTCTTCATTGGTTCTAAATATTTTAATAAATCCATATATAAACACCTCTCTTTCTAAAATTATCCATTTTCTGCAATTGCGTAAATATATAAGTCCCACTTAGTATTGCTTGTGATAGGATCACTATCTGGACAGATAGCCATGGTAAGTTGTTCAGTTGTTAAGCATAACTTCGCATTTGTCCCCGTGTTTGGTACTTGAAGTCTAACACCGCAGTTGACATTTTTAGAATCTCGGATGCTGTTACTAACATCAGAGTTAAACATTAAACTATCAGTTGGTAGAAACGGCACATACGAAGTTTGAAATTTAATTTCATCCATGGTATATCCAAAAGGTCGAGATAATGTAAAGTCAAAAAAACCATCACTAGGGGTAAATTGCCTTTGTTTATATAGTGGAATTATAGATCTAGCAGTCGGATAATCTGGGAGAGAATCAAACACGCCCTTGCATACAGCAATAAAAGGTAACTTACATAATGTGATAGGTTGTGTCACACGACCTAATTGGAAATATCTCGGTAAACGTGTAGAGGTGTCCCACCATACGACATTAGAAGAATATTCCCACTGTTCAACTGGTGCTTTGGGTCGGAAAACGAGGTGATCTTTTAACCAATTCCACCAGTTCTGCCACAACCCATTTTTAAACTCCTCATCTGTCGCATTATAAATGTCAATCGGTGGAATAATATTAAGATTCTTCAACAAATCTTCCAACTTTTTCACCCTTGCCTCTAATGCTGTCATGTCAGCTTGAATCTGAGTAATAGAATTGTTAATGTTGGAAATTGACTGCTTAATATCTGTAATTTCATTTTCGATATTTGACACTCTATTTTCGATATTGTCTAAACGTTGATTGATATTTGTAATGTCATTTTTAATATTATTCAATTCAGTCTGAATATTTTGCAACTCCTCCTCGATATTTGTTACTCTAGTGTCCAACGCTTCATACTTCGCATACAAATCTTTTAATGATTCTTCTACACTTTTTGCCCACGCATTAAATTCGTCATTAAATTCATTCAATGCGTCAATAACATCATTCAATTTCGCCCACAAAGCGCAAACCTTCTGTAAAAGCGACAAACAATCATCAAAAAGCAAAGGAATCGTAAATTGATGATGCCAACAAAAGCCCAAATGCTCTTTGTTAGGCGGATTGATAATAGGTATATTCGCCATAGTTACACCTCACTTTCATAATTCTACTCACATTATAACACAAGTTCCGCTTACGTCAATCACCTAAACAGCCCCAAAAAATTATGTTTCAGTTTATCACAAATCTCCGTCTCAAAATCCCACACGGCAGTTGTATAAGTCTGTGCATTAGCCGCGGCAGTTCCACTCGAACCGCTGTGCATGGTAGAGTCGTCAACATGATTCTTGCTTACATTCGTCAAATAGTTATCATCCAATAAATCCGTTTGACCTTGCGGAGTATCTAAAAATTTATGCCAATCATCGGATGTATGAACGCTCTTGCTGTTATCAGTCTCAAACATATTCTTTGCGTTGTAAGCTTCAAAACGTGCTTTTAGCTTTAAATTCAGTTCGGGCATAATTCGCGCCATATCACCTCTCATGTGCTCACGGAACAAAAAGTCTGTCTCATAACCAATTTCCCATTCCAGAAAATGTCTTATGATCATGTCGTTAATAGGCTTTCTAAACTCCTCACTGAAAAGCGGATAAACATCAAGCCCAAAAGTCGCAAAATCATAATTAGCAAACAAACTCTTATTCGACTTCCTGTCATTTCCAATCTGTGCATTCTGCAAAATATCATAGACATGGAGCGTATAAGCCGCCCCTACATCATACCAATACTTGTCATTGTCTACAAAATTAGTGTCAATCATTGGAATTGTCATTGTTATCAGCTCCCTTCTCTTGAGATTCCAAACCAGCGTTTTTCACAGTTTCCACTGTGTCACGGTTCGTATTCATAACCGTGAATTGGTCTAACAAACCAGCATCACCAATTACTCTGTCATTAAATGTTGCCTTAACATCAAGCCCGAACTTCGCTTTACATTGATCACAAAAATTCTGTCTTGCCGTCTCGTAACTATTTCTTAGCACCATTAAAGTAGGTGCGTCTTGCATCACTTCAAGGCTTGAAACTTGTGCAACTTTAGACTGTGTTCGCCCATTGACGCCCAGCATAAACATAAAATCCGACATAAGCATAGACTTTAGCTGTTCGACACTTCCGGCAACGAAAGGTGCTGGTGTCTGGTATACGATTTGTCTAATATCATCATACTGACTTTTTAAAGGTGACATATCTCTTGTAAATACAACTGGTTTGTGTCCAGCAATCTGTTCATATAAATTGGCAAATGTTAATTCCTGTCCATCGGGTGCATTAAGAATAGCTGGTGTATTCTGTGCTTTCAAATTGACATTTATACACCTGTCACACTCATACAGCAAAGTCGCAAAGTGCCGACATAAGCCGTCAATGGAAACAATGTCGTAATTTGTAAACGGGGATAGGCTAGGTGTAAGCGTCGCAACTTCTTTAATATCTCTAGTAACACTGTTCGTAAACGTCTGACACTGATACTTTGTCGCGCCCCCGTACCATGTAAGTGTGCTTGCCGCCACACATTCACCAACAACAAAAAATTCAGATTCCTTCCATAGTCCCCCCAGCGTACCGAGCACAAAATTTTCATTCAATATACAATTCGCGTGTCTGTAAATATCATCATCCTCAAACGGCAAACCTTCAAAAGTCCATGCATCAACGGCGATTCTACGTAGAAAACTGTAATATAACCCAATCGCCAACAAATTTTCCGCTTGTGTGTTCTGATTTTTGGTATTTCTTTTCAAATTGCTACACCTCACTTTCTAATGTTAACGTTCCACGTGGAACATGGAACATAGAGTGTTGACCCCTCACCCCTCACCCCTCAGCCCTTAACCTTCTACCTACATTTTACCAGATTGACCGTGATTGTCAACGATCAATTTTCAGTGGTAAAACATTAGCAAAGTATTTCAAAGACCAATACGGACAAAACATGCTTCTAGCATCAATTCCCCCTATTGGTGGGGGCGGTGTTGTTGGTTGCACAACCTCAGTCGTGCCGCTACCTGTTGCGCTTCCAGCATTTCCACCAGCTGGATTGACGGGGGCTTTTGAGTCTGAGTCTGAAATTGTACCCTCGCCAATTTGAATAACGCCTGTTTGGGACGCCATGTCAGCAAAGACGCGGTTGTACTGTGTAGTTGTCCAACGATTGCCGTCATTCGCGCCCGTTTTAGCGTTTTGACGTGCCATGACTAATTTTATCCAATCGCTTTCTGTTTCCTTGCCTGTTGTGCCAGTGAATATATCTTTTACAGCGTCCCAATATCCGCTGTCTCGTATGGCGATACTAGCGGCAGTTCCCACGGCATAAGCACCAACGTTTGAAACGTCATACCCCAAATGCTTTTGTATTTCACTTCTTATCAGACTGTAATAGTTGTTAAACATTGCCCAGTTTTGCATTTTTGAAAATTCTGTCAAGTGGTTGTTTGTATAGTCAATGAACAGTTGTTTAAGTCCGCTGTTGCTGACAAGTTGTTCATTGCCAACACCCAAATCAATATATGGTTGAAAACCACTAAAAAGAGTAGGATAGTGCTGTATACAAAATTGCATAAAAGGTACTAGTCCGTAACGAAAATCAAACTGATATCGCCCGTATGCTCTCCCCTTATCTCCGTTTATATACCAACCACTAGTGTCAGAGTATTCTTTACCAGACTCAAACACTTGCCAATTTATCCACATTCGAGCGCCTACTTGCTCATCTTCTTTCTTTTCTTCTGGAACTGGTTGTGTTGACTCTGAGTTTTGCACAACTATAGCGGTGTGTCCAGGCATGTGTAAAATGTCACCAACTTGCAAGTTGTCGCCTGTTGTTAAGTATTTACTGTCATATAATATATCAAATAGCTCTGTATTTTTAAGCTGTTCCAGTTCGTTGTATGTATTCATACTTGTACTTACTAGAATATTGAGACAATTTAATATACATGCAACTAAAGCAGAGCAGTCAGTTGCGCACGGCACTTTAACATTTTTAGGTTTCCACCCGACTTTTCGACATTCATTTGTAAAAGTCTCCCGTCTATGTTGATTATACCCAACATTTTGATTATCACATGATTCTATCATAAGCGTAGCAATCGCACGTGCAACGTCTGGACGGTTGCGAATACGTGCAATCCAGTCCCAACGCCTACCGTCTCCAGTTTGCGGAAACCAACCTGTTACGCGGACTTCAAGTCCGTTTTGATCTCCATCTCTACCACCCCATAAATTGCCGTTTTCATCTTTAGACGCTTCTCCAATATATGTCGCCATTTAACCGCCCTCACTTTCTGGAAAATGATTTTCTAATATTTTGTCCGTGTGTTTATAATTTTCGATTCCATGCCAAAACCAGACACCGCTATCAAGGCGGTTTGACATGTATGCAATTGCGTTTTGTGGTGCGTTTTCCGCGGTGATGATTGCGCCGCTTGTGTGTACGTAATTCACAATTGGCAGAGAATCAATTATAATGTCGGCAAGACTACCATTATAGTTGTAGCCGTACATACAGAAGTAGTTGTTAAATTTTTTAATATCTTGCAAAGACGGATAATACCATGCAACAGAAATCATGGGGAAAAGAGCATTATACATTGCAATCGTACCTGTTGGGTTACCAATAGTGAGGTCAGATTCTTCAAATTTTGCACCGAGATTTTCCGCGAAAGTCTCAGCGGCTTGAAGCTCACCTTTAATGTCAAGTGAAAAGAGATTTCCGATTGACGCAACGCCAAAGTTTCCAAAGTCACGCATAACACCGCTATTGTTTAGCTGTGTAGTCGATAACTGTACACTATCCCACGTACTACTTGCAAGCGAATAGTCTCCGTTTGTTCCGTTTCCGTACTGCTCTGGTGTTATAACAATACCGCCTAATTGTGACTGGTTAGCCGCCCACTTGAATTTAAACTTTTTGGCTAGCAGTGCAGACTCATCAAAATAACGGAAATCATATTCTTTAGCACTTCCACCGCAATTGACTGTTAACTTGTTAAATTGTGGGGAAGTGTAAAGCTTATTCCACAAAGGTTTTTCAACAAAGGATTGCACCAACTCAACCTCTCCTGTTCTGTTGTCAACCTTATCAAGATTTTCGCCGCTTATGTCAGTGGCAAAAAACTTTGGCACGTGATATGCTCCAATTATGTCTTCCTGTCTACCACACTTTGCATAGCGTTTAACTACTTCTAACGCTTGTGCTCTTGACAGCTTACTTGTGTTACTTTGGACTATACCGCCACATTCGCAAGGGTTGACAGAAACCAATGAAAAGAAATTGCTTATTTGACCATAATCACCCATGGCAAAATTTGCGATTGCCGCGTAGAAATCACTTGAACGATTTTCATAGGTGTCCGTATTGTTTGCGGTCATGAGATAAACGGAGTCGTCATCATCTTTTGAAAAGCCGTATTCGGTTCGTGCAATTTCCCAACGATCGACTTGAGTGGGTTCGGGATAGAAGTTTGCAAATAGTCCGTCACTTGCGGGGTGTTGTCTCATGACTGGTGATGGATGGAATGTGAATTTGTCGATGTAGGTAGCCCAGTAGTCAACAGATGTATTTACATATGTCAATTTATTGTTTACGTACTGATAATCAATGATATATGCAAATTCAAGTCTTGATTCATTTTGATATGCCATGTAGTTATAGCGTTTAATTTCATCTGCTCGAACAGGACAACGAAACGTCTGACCCTGTCTTTCCCACGTTACATTATCGTAGCGTTTATATGAAAGAACGCTGAGAAGTTCTTTTAAAAACCCCTCAGCGTTTCTTTCTGTTGGGATTAACAAATGCTTACCGCTGTCGTCAAATGGCGAATCAAACAAGTATACAGTTGTCATAAAATCCCCCCTTTATTTATGCCTGTTTACAAATTGCAACAGCATTTCCCCACGGTCTAATGCCGTATGTCTGCCAAACGTTTAAGTACTGATTCTGATACATTCCCGCGGCATTGTAGAAGTCACCACTTGTACTTAAGTTGTCGCGGTACTCGAAAGTATTAACATCTGCAAGTACTGCAAGAATGTTTTGGTCATCCTTGATGGTTTTCCAATACTGTGTTGCAGGATCAATGGCGGATTCGAAATCGAGATAATCAAAGTCTGGGAAAGGTGTGACACGTCCGACTAAATCAGCCTTAGACATGTTGAAAGCTCCAGCTAGTGTCTCAACATTGCAGTTAACTAATACGTCACTTCTTACAAATAAATACAAACTGTCGGATGGAGTCCATGTGATTGCAGGTGTTGCTCCTACAATTCCTTGTGCTGTTGCATATGCCTGATAGTTGTTGAAGTCACTTGAAGCATGTGTGATATCAAGTGCGATTTTCTGAATGGTCTTGATAAAGCCGACAGATGAAGCGGCAGGGTCACCCTCATCCCATGGAATTTCCTTCTTAACTACTACGTTGTTTTTAACGGAAGTCTGAATCAACTTCTTGATAAGGTTTTCTTCTTCAATCTCGTTCCCACTGAAAAGACTTGTCACCATGCCCGTTACCATACTGTCAAGCTGCTCCCATGACGTGAAAGCACCTTCCATAAGCTCTCTAGGAATAGTTACTGGGAACTGTCGTCTACGATTCTGTCGGAAATAACAAGTTTTTACATCTGGTTTTGTCACCTGTAACAGCATTGCTCCAAGAGAAATGTCATAATCACGCCCCATAGCAGGATTGACATAGTTCATTTCCATATCAGTTCCAAGTGGAAAACCTTCTTTTTTCAGCATTGCATACTGATTGGTATACATCTTAGATTCCACGGACTGGATGACAATCTTGTTTACAACATAGTGAAGAAATTCATTCATAAATGGTGCATACTTTACAATTGGTGTCATGGCGTGACTAATAGAAGTCGCCACGGTAACTTCGCCTGTTGCCCTCATGTATTCGTTTGAGGAATTCTTTCTAGCATCGTTAAAAAGATTTACTCCGCGCTGTGCGCTTGACAGCGGTGTTGTTGTTTTTGCCATACTTTTATACCTCACTTTCTATATTAGTTATAATAGCTTAAAATGTCATCGGTTGTGACTTCATCTTTTTCGTCATCGTCATCATCCTTTGTTTTTGTGGACGGAGAAATAGAAGTTGTTACACGGTTGAACAGCTCCAAGTTCTGCTTGCTGAGTCTGTCGTTTTCCGTTTTCAGTGTTGCGTTCTCTGTCGCAATGGCTTTCTCAGCTTCATTTGAAGCTTTCGCCATGTCAAGCACGTCAACAACAATTCTTCGCATTTCATCAACTGTCATTCCATCTGGAATTGAAAGCGTTGTCACCATCTTATCAATATCGATCATGCTTTTGCCCCCTCATAGTTAATATTCGCAAAGTGAAAACTGTGCTCCCATTCATATTCTGCAATTCTGCCAAGTTCGATAGTGTGCCCCTCTTTTGGCATGTGCAGAAAGAAACCATAGCCAATGTCAATTCCAACATGTCTACCTTTACCGCCAAAAGATGAATACAATCCGTTTCCTTCTGTTCCTAGAAGCGGTGTAGTCTTTTCTGCTCCGTCATGATAGTGCCCAGTGCTATAATTTTGCACACCTACAACGGCGGAGACAAAACCGCTACAATCATATCCAATTTTACCACGCGAGAACGCTTTATAAGCGGCTAACTCTTGCGTTGTATACTTTGAAAAATAGGCGGGTTCGAGACTGATAAGTGTGTTCATCACTTCATCGGTTAGGACTTGCCCTTTTGCACCGTAAAAATATGCATATTCATCACGGTGATAAAACATAAATAACGCTTTTTTGATAACTTCATAATATGTCATACTTTCACCTCATCTTCCAATTTTGTTTTAATCTCTGATATCATTTCCCTCAGTGAGTTAATAGCATTTGTCAACTCTTTTGTTTCCTCTTTATGAACGTCTGTCTGGTACTTGATATAGTAACACAAGATTAACGTCATACAGATCGGAAAGCCTACGCTTGTAATTATCTGTGTAACTGCACTTACATCCAATCACAACACCTCACTTTCTAAAAAGGTGGGCGTGTCTCCACGCCCGTGCTGACAGTTTGCACAACTACCCCGCTCTTCACGGTCTGTCTGGTAGTCCCTAACTATAGTTTAACATATATTTAATTTCTGTCAATAAGCACACGCTTGATTAAGTCATTAAATTTTTCGCTTGCTACTTTTGAGCTTGCACATATTTGTGAGGTTCGTTTATAGTATAACATCCACTCTATCAATTTGCGTGTTGTCGGTAAATATAGCTCATTTGTGAGTATATTGTTTTTTGATTTGTATTTACCGTCTACAATTACCATAGGACAACGTTGCTTTTCTGGAAATATTACGGTTATTCCAAAGTCTGCAATGTAAACACGGTTGGTTTTAACTGTTAACTCCGCGTACCACTTCCATGATAAATGATTATAAATTTCTGGATAGACTTCCTCTTGCCAAGCTCCGTTTATAGTCATGTCATTTGTTTGGGACTCATAAACGGCAAGATGTTTTGAAACGTGTACTTTTTTGGGTGGTTCGGTATAGAGAACGCAAATTTTCAGTGTATCGCCATCCTCAAGTTTACGATTGAAAATGTAAACTTTTCCCTGTTCTAGTTTACGTGCGTCAATGTTGTAATAATCAAACAGGGGGCTTTTCGGGTTGATGCTGTTTGCGCATGCTACAATTTTTACGTCTTTTCGTCGTCTAACTATGGTTGATATTTGCTGACTATAGCCTTTTAAAAATTCGTTTCTTGACAGCGGTATTATTGTAGTAGTGTCGTCGTCCTCAATAAATTCGTCTAAAAATATAGTTTTAACTGAATCGTAGCCGTTACCTTTGTATTTCATCCATGATGCTATTGATGAGCTATAGCCACATGGCGAATATATCCATTTGTTGTTTCGCCCCAACTCTTGTTTTCTATATACACCGCTATAGTAGTTCAAGTTCGCTTCTTCTTTCCAGAGTGTTTTTTCTACATAAGGCTTGATGTTTGCGACAGCTCCCCACGCTCTACCACGGATAAGATAATCTTCGCGTGTACGCATGTAAACAAATTGCGCGCCTGTTTCGTTATAGTCGTCAAACAACCCCTTGAAAACTGAGTATGTTTTACCCGCGGAACGCTCACCAAAAACAATGTAAACGTCAGCGTTTAAAGTATATAGCGATGGAATGTTGATATAGGTTTCATCGCCAACAGTTATATATAAATTTTCAATTTCCATATAATATTATTCTCCTATCTTCTCTAAAATTATTGGTGATAAGTGTTTTGTTTTTACCGTAAACTTTTCTAAACGTTTACTTATATCTTTATCTGTGTTCTCTTTTTTCCCCTCTTTTGTTATTATTGTCGGCTTGATGCTATAAACGTCTATTCCAATCAAAGCACCATATTCGGGCGAGATTGTTAGAGTATATGTAGTATCTTCTATCCATGTGCCGCCATTGTCATAAGTTTCGATTGCGTTTGTAGTTGGGTGGGATATCGTACGCCCAGACACGTCTTTGTCAAAAGTTGTAAAAATTTCAAAATCTTCAATTGATGAAAGATAGTTTACAGCTTTCTTCGAGAGTCCAGATACAGTCATATACAATTTGTCATCAGTATCTTGATATATATATTTCTTCGCGCCAAAAGTCTTAAATTTCAACCATGCACCTGTTTTTTCAGTTTCCCAATCAAAAATTCCTAAGTCTGGTAGTTTATAATCTAAACCATAGCGTTTTATTGCTAAGTCAATTTTATATTTTGCATAGTCATTATACCCGTTTATTACGTCTATACATTCTTCTCGATTGATAACTTTTGCACTGTCTGTGTCACAGTAGAGCACATTTCTATCAATCTTTGACACTATATCATGCATTAAATGATAACGTGTCCACGCAGGAATGAAAACTCCAATTTGATAAGGTAAGAAACTTCTAAAAGATTTGTAAAATTTTTCAAGCTGTGCGGAAATTTCCTCTTTGTTTGTGATAGCACAGTGGTCTAAAGTCCACTTCGTGCCGTCAAGTGTAACAACATCGTGAATAGGGTCTTGCACAAACATACCATAAAAGGAATTTACGCGGTTTTTTGCTTTTGCGTAGTTTAATTCTTCGCCTTTTACATGTTTTAAACTTTGTTTGTTGTTGTAATACTTTAACATTGTGCAAACAATGCCGGATGGTAAATAATCAGCTCTACAATAGTAACATTCATCTACTCGGATCGCATCAATCTTGTACATTCGCAAAATAATAGCAAGATCAAGGCTAGTACATGTTGTTTTTATCATATCAGCCTTAAAAATTCTACCATTGTCCAAAACACTATCGCTTGATACTTCACAATGTGATGATGATAAGTATGTCATCGTACCTCTTGCGCGAACGTTCTTTGCTGTGATGGTACAGATAAATAGATAGTTGTCTGTGTTAAGGAGACGTTTTAAGTCATAAATATTCGCATTTGGCAAGCGTTTAAGCGGTGCTACTGGAAATTTTTCTGTTGCTATGGCAAAAGGATAGGCACTCCCGAAGTCGTAGCTATCAACATTTTCCATGATTTGCCCGGCGTACATATAGTTAGCGTGTGTATAACCACCCATGAAAGCTTTTCGACAAATCACATATCTGTCATAGTCAAGCGAAGTGTTCCTAAACATCTTCATCCACTTAGCATCTTTTTTCATAATAGCGCGAAGCTCATCACGTAAAAATCCCGTATTTGTGTATGGAAATTCGTAAAAAGGTTTACCTTCCTGTTCTTCCAGCTGATGGATTTTCGCCACCATGATTTCTACATCGCGATATGTATAATGTTCCTTGTCTTGCGGCAACGTTTCACCTGGTTTCACGATATCTTTGTAGTTCATTTCAAGCTTTTCAAGTCCTACGTCTTTACCGCAAGCCGCCAAACCTTTATTCGTGAGCTTGTAACTACAGCGAAACTCCAAAACATCGTCTATGATAAGATATAACGGTTCGTGAGTGTCCATGTAAAAGCCGCCTGTCATGGTATGCCCTTCAAGATTTCTAATGATGGCTTCCATTTCATATGACAAGTTATGTACATATATGATTAAGCGGTTTTCGCCTTGAGTTGCAAAAGTTTGATATTGGCTATGAAAATAGTCGTATAAATTTGACCACGATGAACACGTGTTATAGTTATAGTCACTATCCATTACTGACCAATGCCATGTGTAGATTATGTCGCAATCTTCTGCTATGTGTTCGTGTGTCGTTTCAATGTCAAAACAAAGAAACTTTTTACAATATGAAATTTTTTCTTTTCGTTTTGCCATTGTTTGCACCTCTCTTAAATGTCGTCAAAATCCTGATCAAGAGATAGCCACTCTCCAGCACTACCTTCACGTTGTACATCTAAAAACCATGCGTCAAGGTCAACATCTTCCGGATTCATGGTTGCTAGTCCTTCGAATCCGCTCCCCAGTGTATTTCCCGCCCAGTTAGCATAAGCAAGTAACTGCTCACTATCATACTGCTCACCTTCATGCGCTGATTGCCAAGCACCCATATATGTTGTCATTTTCTTCCAATCTTCAAAAGATAGATTTTTCAACTTTGGATGGTTCTCTATCATTTTCTGGTATGCTTTATTTTGTAGCTGTCTGTATCCCGTGTAAGTGGACTGTTTAGCATTTAATATCTCAATAGCGGTTGATACTTTTTTCTGAATCGCTTGCAAGGATAAGCCTTGATACTTAATATCGAACCCTTTATATCTATCATAGATAGGATTTATTTCCCCAGTATAACGTTTACCGCGTTCGCTGAAATATTCTTTAAGGGTTGCGAGCCTGGTTTGCGCTCTTTTGCCTAAAGTTCTAAGCAACAGAAGCGATTCATCTTTTGTGTAGTGTTTCTTGAGCAACACATACTTTCCATTAGACACGTCATATAAAATCCCTTTTGCGCGTTGGACTTCGCCAACACGCTCTTTTTGCTTACTTGCCATAGATTTCGACCTCTCTCTCTGTAAAAGGCTCAATGTAGCCACTTGCGATTGCGCTTTGTATCATTTCATCTGCCGACATGTGATACAGTGGTGCGTATAATTCAAGCGATTCTTTAACTTCTCTGTAATACTTCAGTCGCAAAACAGGTGTTTTGATATCGTCTAATGCTCTCAATACAATAGCGTGTTGAAGTTCTAATAATTGGCTTTCTAAATACATATTCAATACCTCGCTTTCATTTTTGTTCTTTCAGTTTAACATATAAATATGAACAAATATGAGATATTTTGTTAACAAATTGTTAACATTGTGAAATTATAAAAGGGACTGTTTCCAGTCCCTTATAGATGCAAAAAACGAACAAACTTGATTAGCTTCCGTTCTATTATTTGGAGTCAACCGCACTGTTGACCGTTTGCCGCGTTTAAAAGTTTCTTACCATAATTTTAAAGAATGTCTGTCCAGAGTTCCTTGAAATACCTGTTGTACATTCAATGATAAAATCATGCCCATCTGCAATAGCATCCGTTAACAAATCGGAAATCTTGTCAATTTCACGTGCAACACCTGTTGCGTAAATGCCAAAACCTTCTTCAGTTTCCATACAGAGATAGTAAGTGATTTTCCCTGTTACATCATCAGTACCAGCTACAATTCCTAAAAGCTTACCAGATGGTTTTGCATCCTTCGCAAGCGCTGTTGTACCGTTAATTTTTACAAGCTTTACACATTTTTCGTCTCCAGATACCAGTTTAAAATTCTTCATAATTTAAAAACTCCTTTTTATGTTATTTGTTTGAAGTGTAATGTTATGTAGTATGATCATATTATATTATATTATATTGCGTGTTGTGCTATGGTCTACGGGGGTGTACCAGATACATAAAAATTATAATCTAGCTCGTAACGTGTAGAAATTGCGATAGTGCGTTTTGTCGCCATTGTTAAAAGTGAAAGTATAATAGACAACTTTCTCTGTTTCCACTCTTTGTAGCTCTCCTCTAATTTGGTTTGTAAAGTACCCCTCACAGAGTAGAGAGGAATCAAGATCGTAAAAATTGATTGTTCCATCTGATAAAGTCTCCTTTATGGTGGTGCGCTTGTCAACGAAGTTTATTCGAGTAGAATCTGGAATGTTGATTCTTTTAATCGGTTTAACCTTCATTTTCTTCCCCCTCTAATTCAAAGATTGTAAAACGCACCGCGTCTTCAATTTCTTCAAGACCTAAAATGTCTATAAGACCTTCACCCTCATTATTGATTATTGCCAAACATTTTACCATCCCAAGTCTAGCGTCTTTCCAGCCTGGTTTAATTGTTGTGAAGTCGCCCTCGTTAATGTTTGAAATAACAAAAGAGTTAAAATTATAGAGTCCAATACTTACCGCGTTAGCGGCAATTTTCTTCATCATCTTTTTAACATCTTCGCTTTCAACTTCCGACACATTTTTCCCACTCTTGATATTTTTCTCAGCCAATAAAATTAACTCTCTTTTCATTAATGTCATTGTTGCAATCCTCACTTTCTTTATTTGCGTTTGATGTTTGTTTCTTTCTTGTTACATCTATATAGTACCATGGTTTGATTTTTTGTCTAGTGATATTTTTTAATTTCATGTACGGATTTTATTGATCTTTTATAGTTCATAGTTTGTTAATAATTGTGACATGATTTGTTCATA
>ERZ832317.3454-NODE-3454-length-16465-cov-4.609445_pt1 | contig 16465 bp, 15 predicted proteins | sample MGYA00519695_ERZ832317 | MGnify/ENA primary metagenome ERZ832317 (study PRJEB31850, sample SAMEA3708726) | human gut metagenome | biome: human gut; feature: human-associated habitat; material: faeces | place: China | collected 2014 ...
CCAGAAGACCGGCAAGGTGTGCGGCATCCAGCTGCCCGAGGGCCTGCAGGAGTCCCAGAAGCTGCCGGAGCCCATCTACACCCCCTCCACCAAGGCCGAGATCGGCGACCACGACGAGAACATCTCCTACGAGCGCAGCATTGAGGTGCTGGAAAAGCAGTTCCCCGGCCACGGCGAGGAGTACGCCACCAAGCTGCGCGACTACACCATTGCCCTGTATAAGAAATGTGCTGAGTATGCGCTCTCCCGCGGCATCATCATTGCCGACACCAAGTTTGAGTTTGGTCTGGATGAGAACGGCAACGTGGTGCTGGGCGACGAGATGCTCACCCCGGATTCCTCCCGCTTCTGGCCGCTGGAGGGCTACGAGCCGGGCCACGGCCAGCCTTCGTTTGATAAGCAGTTTGTCCGCGACTGGCTGAAGGCCCATCCGGACAGCAACTACGATCTGCCCCAGGACGTGATCGACAAGACCATCGCCAAGTATCTGGAGGCCTACGAGCTGCTCACCGGCAAGAAGCTGTGATCTTTCGATAAAAACAATCCCCGGCAGGTGCTTGACAGTCCTGCCGGGGATTGCTATAATACAAACAGAAAGGGCACCGCGACAAGCGGTCGGTCCTGTTCAGAGCTTTTGTTTTACGCGAAAACCGTCGCCCCGCCAGGCGGCGGTTTTACTTTTTCACACGGATGGTGAATGTCAATCCAAACAAGTGGAATGTCAAAGTAATTGGCATGTACTCACCTCCTTTCGGAAGTGAGGGCCGAACCGCCTGCCGTTGTTTGCAGTGCCCTGCCGCTTTTCAGCGGCAACTACAGAATATCACAAATTCTTCTCTATTTCAACAAAAATCTCCTGCGCAGGCCTTGCGTCCGTGCAGGAGATTTTTTCAGTTTTTATGCAGCCTCTTCCGGCTCTGCTTCTTCACTGAAAGCTGCTTCTTCCTCCGGCTCATTTTCTTCGTCCAGCAGATACTGCACTTCGACCTGCCGTTCCATCTCATCTGCGGTCCAGTCCAGCTGCACCGTGCCGTCCAGTTCCAGCGTGTACTGTTCCACACGCTGCAGGGTACCGGAATCCAGGCTCTGGCCCGGGTCGTTGTCCGGCGACCACACGATGCGCAGTTCATCCGGCTGCAGGGTGCCAGCCCGCACCGTACCGGCCACGCTGCGGCAGTCCTGCGCAAAGGCTCCGGTGCTGTCGTAGGGGCCATACAGCATCACGGTCAGGCTCAGGTGCCCGTCACTTGGCTGCAGCTCCTGCAGGTCATCCACGCTGTTGGCGTAAAGATACAGGTCGGTGTACACATCCCGCAGGCGGAGGTCCGGGTTTTCCTTCCGGAGGGCCTCATACACCTGTGTGGTGTACGCCTCGCTCAGCTTCATCTCGTTCTGTCCGCGGGCAGGGTCGATCTCGCTCCACACCATGGGCAGAAAGCTCAGGCACATACAAACTGCGATGAGCCCCAGACAGACCAGCACCGAGACAAAATCATACTTCCAGCGGCCCGGCCGGGCGGCGAAGAACAGCACCTCACATCCCAGCAGCACCAGGGCTGCCGCCGGGGCGATGCGCACCACCAGCTGCCAGTCAAAGCCCGGCACAAAGTAATAACACAGGAAGAAGATGCCCGCTGCGATCAGGCAGGCGCCCAGCGTCAGGCTGCCCACCCGGCGGCGGGGGGCGTCCTGCAGCTTTGCAGCTTCCGGCCGGGTTTCCGGCTCCGTCGCTGCCGTCTTATTCAGTTCGTCCATCGTCGCCCTCCGCATTCTCCGGCTGTTCCGGCTCTTCGAGGTCCTCCGGGGTCACCGGGTCGCCCAGCAGAGCGCTGAGCTTCGGCATGGCAAAGTCTGCGGTTTCCTCCGGGGCTTCCGGTGCATCGGCTTCGGCTGCGGTGTACTCGCGGAAGTCCTCGTCCTCCGGTTCCTCTGCCTTTTTGCGGTGCACCTTTTTGCCCTTGGGGCCGCGCACCAGCCACAGGCCGCAGACGATGAGGGCCACGCAGGTCACGATCTGGGGCAGCTCATCCAGCATCAGATAGAAGGCGCGGAACACAGGGTTGTTCTGGCCCCAGCGCCACATCACATCGCCGAACACCCGCATGATGACGTTCTCGTAGGCCACCAGGCCGCCCAGAGCAATGAGGCCCCAGCCCAGCAGCTTGTGGCTGTCCATCATGAAGTCCTGCATCCGCTTGTCTTTCCAGTTGATGTGCACCAGATAGTCGTCTGCCGGAGCATTCTCCGCGATGATCTGGGCGCGGAGGTTGAAGGTATCGAAAAAGCTGTACATATACACCACGATGCAGCCGACTACCAGCGCATCCAGCCCCGTGGCGCTGCCTACGATAATAAACAGGCAGAACATGGTGATGAGCGAGAGTCCCCGCTTCATATAGCCCTGATACATCTGGCCCGCGCCGGGGATGCAGGCAAACAGCAGGGTCAGGATTCCGTTTTTCTTCATAGTCGATTCCCTCATTTCTTCTGGTTGGAAACGGCAGCGTCAGGCTCTGCCGCAGATTCGTTCTTGCCGAACAGCAGGCTGTCCAGCGTACCGGTCAGCTTCTGGGACAAGGTAGGCGCAGGCGCTTTATCCTGCACCGGCTTGCCCAGCTGTTCCGGCTGGGTGGGGGTGCGTTCGTCGTCCTGCACCGGCTGGCCCAGCATCGGCAGCTGGTCCGGCTGGGTCTGGCTGGTGGAGGGCATCCAGGTCTTAAGGTCCCGGGTGCCTTCCAGGATCTGGGTCACAGTGCCGCTGCGCCACAGGGTCAGAGCCAGCACTGCCGCCACGGCGGCCACAGCGGCCCGGCCCCAGGTGTTCTGCATCAGCCGCACCCAGATGGTGCCCATCACCGCCCCGCGGGCGGAGCGCGGCGGCTCTTCCAGCACATCGGCGGTGAGCAGGGCTGTGTACCTGTCCATGCACTTGTCGCAGTAGGACAGGTGCTCGGCGGCTTCCAGCCTGCCCAGTTCGTCCAGCTGCCCGCCGATGACGGCGTGCAGCCCTTCCTCGGTCAGGCATCCGTTCTGATCAAACAGTTCCATGTACGCTCCTCCCTTCCTGTTGTTCCCGGATCTGCTGTACCAGCATCTTTTTGGCCCGGTAGATCTGCGCGTTCACGGTTTTTTCCGGGCGGCCGCACAGACGTGCCGCCTCGGCCATGGTGTGCTGTTCCAGCAGCACCAGACGGCAGGGTGTCTTGTAGGGCTCCCGCAGATCCAGGATCATGCGGGTGAGCTCTTCCGCTCCCAGCGTGTCCAGCACCTGCTGTTCCGGCTCCAGGCCGGGCGGTGCCCCCTCCAGCGCCAGCACCTCGTCGCCCGGCGTGTTCACCCGGCGCACCCATGCGCTGCGTAAGTAATCCTTGGCTTTGTTGGCCGCAATGCGGGCCAGCCATTGCTTTTCAAAGCCGGGCGGGCAGCGGTCGATGGCCCGCCATGCCGCCAGAAAGGTCTCCTGAGTCAGATCCTGCGCATCCCCCACGTCCGGCACCAGCTGATGGCAGACCGTGTAGACCAGAGACTGATATTGTTGCACCATCGCGCTGAATTCCAGTGTTGTCAACGACCTGCTCATCCTCCTTTCCGGCTGTGGAGGGCGGTGCTCTGCACGGCCCTTCTGTTGATTCAAACGAGACAGCCGCCGCATTCCCTGCACAAACCGCAGATTTTTTTCAAAAACATTGTGTTTTGCCCGTTCCATGCTACAATGTGGTTATAGTATAGCACGAAAGGAGCCTTACCGCCATGCCTTCTACCACCCGTCAGGCCCTTCTGCAGGCACTGAGTGCCGCCGGAGGCGAATACATTTCCGGCCAGCAGCTGGCCGGACAGCTGGGCGTGAGCCGCGCCGCCGTCCACAAGGCGGCTGCCGCCCTCACCGCACAGGGTTACGCACTGGAAGCCGTCTCCCGCCGGGGGTATCGGCTGCTGGGCGGCGACCCCTTCTGTGCCGAGGCCGTGGGCCCCTACCCCGCCCCGGTGCAGGTGTACGACACGCTGGAAAGCTCCAACCGGACGGCCAAGCTGCTGGCGCTGGACGGTGCGCCCCACGGCACGCTGGTGCTCACAGCCCACCAGAGCGCAGGCCGGGGACGGTTGGGCCGTGTATTTGAAAGCCCGTCCGGGAAGGGCGTGTACCTCTCGGTACTGCTGCGCCCGGCGGTCCCGGCGGCCAGCGCCCAGACGGCCACCATCGGGGCCGCCGTGGCGGTGTGCCGGGCGGTACAGGAGCTGTGCGGGCTGGAACTAGGCATCAAGTGGGTCAACGACCTGTATTATCAGGGCAAAAAGGTGTGCGGCATCCTCACCGAAGCCGGCACCGACCTGGAGAGCGGGCGGCTGGAGTGGCTGGTGGTGGGCATCGGCCTGAACCTGACCGCTACCGCCGCCGACTGGCCCCCGGAGCTGGCCGAAAAGGCCGGCAGCCTGTACCCGGGCGGCCCCGCCCCCGTGAGCCGGGCCGCGCTGGCCGGGGTCATCGCCCGGCAGCTGCTGGCCCTCTGCCCCGCCTTTGACTGTCTGGACGAGTACCGCGCCCGCTGCTTTGTGCCCGGGCACTGGGTCACCGTGTGCACCGGCACCGAGACCTACGCCGCAAAGGCCCTTGCCATCGACGAGGAAGGGCGGCTGGTGGTCCAGCGGGAGAACGGCCGCCCGCAGGCATTACGCTGCGGCGAGGTGACCACCCGCCCGGCCCGGACCGAATAAGATGCAAAAAAGCAGCCTTCCCGGAATGGTTCCGGTAAGGCTGCTTTTGCCTTTTGTTTATACTTCGTCCAGTGCCACAGCTTCCAGCACCGGGATGCCCTCGGCTTCCAGCACACGGCGCAGGATGCCGGGCAGGCCGGCCTTCGGCACCTTGTTCTCGATGCACAGGGTGATGATGCCGTTCAGGGTAGAGGCTTCCACGCACAGGGAGCCGCCCTCCGGCGGCACCCACACGCCAAAGTCAGTGATGTACTGCGCCAGCTCCGGCGTTGCCGGCATGAGGGGGTTGCCCAGATAGCTGAACCAGAAATCCGCCGGGATGCCGCTGATGTACTCGCCCATCTGGAACACCCGCTGCTTGATCCGCAGGGGGGCCTTCTGCTGGTCCACCAGATAGACCCAGCCCATCTGGTCGGCCATCTTGCGGCGCTTGCGCTCCGCCGTCAGGCTGTCCTTCACGGCACTGTCCATCTGCTGCACGAACTCTTCCAGCCGGACGCCCTCGTGCAGGGTCACTCCGTCCTGGAAGGAACACACGCAGTTGTACCGTGCGTTGGGGGCACCCATGGCGTCCCGCGTATCGGCAGAGTAAGAATACTGGATGGTGTCCTTGCCCAGATACTCTCCCAGCGCGATGCACAGCAGGCCCATGAGGGCGCAGAAGGGCTTGACCCCGTTCTGCACGCCTTTGGCCACCAGATCCTTTTTGGCAAACCGGATTCGGATGCGGTGCATGGGCTCCTCGCAGGTCTCCACCACCTCCCGCTGCATCGTAGTCTCGTCCATGACCTGCAGCGGGTACTGCTCCACCAGCTTTGCGATGTCGTAGGCCGGGCTGCAGGGGATGGGCGGGTTGGCAAAGGCGGTACCGTAGCGCAGGTTACAGTACAGCTCCAGGATGCGGGTGAGGAAGGGCGATACCCCGTGGCCGTCCGCGATGAAGTGGAACCAGTCAAAGTACACGGTATTCTGTGCGCAGTGCACGGCAAAGAAGTAGCCGTTCGTCTGCTCCGGCATCTCCCGCATCACGCTGTCCGGGTACACCAGACAGGGCTCCGAGTTCGGTTCCAGAAAGGCTTTGCGCTTTTCCCACACCAGCCGCACCCGGTAATAGGGTGCAGCTTCCAGCGCGGCATCCAGCGCTTGTTGCAGCAGGGCCGGGTCCACCGGGTCCTTCAGGGTAAACTGATACCGGGGGCACACTTTTTCCCGGCGGAAATAGTACATGATGCCCTGAAAGACATACTCCGCCGAACGCTGTGCTGCTTCCATCGGCTCACCCGGCATTGGCTGCCAGATAATCGGCCAGGTCACTGATGGTGACGAAGTTGCGCAGCTCCTTTTCCGGGATGCGCAGGCCAAAGGTCTCTTCCAGGTCGGCCACGATGGTCAGGATCTCCATCGACGAAAGATCCAGGTCGTCCATCAGGACGCTGTTCTCGTTGACATCCTCCGGCGCGATCTCTGCCACATCCTCCAGGATGGCCAGGATCTGGGACATGATTTCTGCTCGTTCCATAAGAAATGTTCTTCCTTTCCGTGACGGATTTTGGGTGTGCCAATCAGGATCAGCACGGCTCTGCCCTCAGTATAGCACAACCCCTATGGGTTTGCCCAGTTTTTTTGCAGAGTATGCGGCACAAACCGCAAAATCAGGGCTGCAGGCCTCAGCGCATCAGCTTGCCCATGGCGTTGCGGGGCAAGGGCTGGGCGGAGAATTCCACTGCGCTCATACGCTTGTACAGGGGCAGGGTGCGGTTGGTTTCGGTGATAAAGTCCCGCACCGCCTGCTGGTCGGCTTCCTCGCAGTAGACCACAGCGCAGATCTTCTTGCCCTTTTCCTTTACCAGGCATTCCTTCACGGCAGGGCATTTTTCCAACAGGCCCTCCAGCTCTTCGGGGCTGACGTTCTCGCCGCTGTCCAGAATGATCACGTTCTTCTTGCGGCCGGTGAGGAAGTAATAGCCGTCCTCGTCCACCCGGGCCAGGTCTCCGGTGTGGAACCAGCCGTCGGCGTCGATGACTTCGGCGGTGCCCTTGGGGTCCTTGTAGTAGCCCAGCATCACATCGCCGCCCCGCATACACAGCTCGCCGTTGTCCAGCTTGATCTCGCAGTGGCCGTCCGGCTTGCCGATGGCACCAATGTGCTTTGCGTCGTGGGCAAAGTTGATCAGGCCGCCGCCGGTGGTCTCGGTGCTGCCGTAAAGCTGGGCAATGAACATGCCGTGCTCGGACAGATCCATCAGAATCTGCGGCTCAAACATGGCGGACATGCAGTTCAGTGCCCACAGGTCGCCCAGTTTGCTCTTTTTGCCGGCCATCAGGTCGTGGTGAATGGACTGCACCAGCACCGGCACGGCGGCCATGGCCTGGCTGGGCATCCGCTTGAGATCCTTATAGAAGGACCGCAGGCTGCCCAGGTTCTGGGCCCAGCCCATCTCAGCCCAGGTGAACAGGCAGCCGAAGGCACCCAGATGGAACATGGGCAGCACGGTCAGGTGGCCCACCAGCATATCCGGGTCATGGGCGGCTTCCAGATAGGCCCGGCCCACGCTCAGGTGGTGGTCCATCACGGCAAAGAAATTTGCCTCGCTCAGCATGACGCCCTTGCTGCGGCCCGTGGTGCCGGAGGTGAACATCAGCACCATCAGCTCCTCGGGCTGGATGCGGTTCACAAGCTCTGCAGGCTCGTAAGCCTTGTAGGCATCCATGGGGCGCAGCAGGCTGCTGTAAGCCGCCTGCATCTCCTCGTTGCAGCCGTAGTCATCGCCGTCGGTCAGGATGGCGGAAGGCTCCACCAGCTCCAGCTCCCGGTGCAGCTCATCCCAGCTCTTGCGCTGGTTCATGGGCACGATGACGCCGCCCGCCATCATGACACCGTAGCAGTTCACGGCGTAGTGGTAGCTGTTGTTGCTCCACACGCACACCCGCTTGCCCTGAATGTCCGGGATGGTGCTCAGGTAGTAGTTCACCGCGCGGCGGATGTCCTGCGCATACTCCTCGAAGTGCTTTTCCACCACCACATCCTGGTCGGCGTCGTACCAGCGGAAGGCCACCCGGTTCGCAAATCGCTGCTCCATGTTCAGCGTCAGCAGCTCATACAGATTTTTCGGTTCATGTAGTTCCATGATCGTTTCCCTCTCTATTCTTTAAAAAGCCAGTCTCACGACCATAACGCCTTGTGGGAACTTTTCCCACCATGAGACCGGCTTCTTCCGCTAAGATTTAGGACCGCAGCAGCTTGCCGGCAGCGTTGCGAGGCAGGGGCTGGGCCGAGAACTCCACCACCATGTGCTTGTACAGGGGCAGGGTGCGGTTCACCTTGGTAACAAAGTCCCGCACAGCGTCCTGCTGGTCCGGGTCGCAGCAGACCACGGCGCAGATGCGCTGGTTCCGCTCACAGACCATGCACTCCCGGATGGCAGCGCAGGGAGCCAGCAGCTTTTCCAGCTCCTCGGGGCTCACGTTCTCGCCGCTGCCCAGGATGATCACGTTCTTTTTGCGGCCGGTCAGGTACATATAGCCGTCCGGCTCCACCCGGGCAATGTCGCCGGTGTGGAACCAGCCCTCGGCGTCCAGCACCTCGGCGGTGGCCTCCGGGTCCTTGTAGTAGCCCAGCATCACCGGGTCGCCACGCATGCACAGTTCCCCGTCCTCCAGCTTGTACTGGCAGCTGTCGTCCACATGGCCCACGCTGGTCAGGTGCTTTTCCTCCTGGGAGGAGTTCCAGGCACCGTCACCGCAGGTCTCGGTAAGGCCGTACATCTGGGCGATGAAGAAGCCCCGGTCCATCAGGTCCTGGAGCATGGCAGGGTCGAACATGGCTGCGCCGCAGGTCAGCACACGCAGGCCGTTCAGACGCTCCCGTTTGCCCTTCATCACATCATTATAAATGCTCTTCAGCAGCACCGGCACCACAGCCATCACGTCACTCCGCATGGCTCCCAGGTCCCGGTAGAAATATTTCAGATTGTTGCACAGGTTCACGCAGTGGCCGGTGACGCTCCAGGATACCAGGCTGGTCATGGCCGAAATGTGGAACATGGGCAGGCAGGACAGAGAGCTGAACGCATCGGTGTTCCAGCCGGTCTGGCTCCGCACGTCCTCAAAGGGGGTCAGGAAGGCAGGCATGGCGGTGAACAGGTTCTTCTGGGACAGCATAACGCCCTTGCTGCGGCCGGTGGTGCCGGAGGTGAACATGATAAAGGCCAGAGCAGAGAGGTCCTCCACCTCGGTCACGTCCTCGGCAGGCTCATAGGCCGCAAAGACATCCATGGGCTTCAGGATGCTGCCGTAGGTCTCAGCGAGGGCAGGCTCCCGCTCCGCGAACTCGCCATCCTGCAGGATGCACACCGGCTCGGTGAGGCCCAGCTCATAGGAGATGGCATCCCAGTCCTTGCCAAGGTTCAGCGGCACAGCCACGGCTCCGGCAATGACCGTGCCGTACATGCAGATGACATACTGGTAGCTGTTGCGGGCCAGGATCGCCACACGCTTGCCGCGCACATCGCCATACTCTGCACGCAGGAACGCCACGAACCGGCGCAGATCCTGGGCATACTGTGCGTAGTGCACCTCGGCCACGCCCTGCTTTTTTTCATCATACCAGCGCAGAGCCACACGGTCTGCAATGTTGGTTTCCATATTGCAAAGTGACTGATACAGCGATGTAATCATTTTTTTCCTCCATTTTTATCATCCGATCCGGCGCTCCTGTGTAGGCCAACACAGATCCTTCCAGTCATTTCCAACTGTGCCCAGTATACAATAAGGCCCGTGTCAATGCAAGAGTTTTGCAACATTTAATTCCAAACATTGACAACAAAATCTTGCATATCATGTCGTTTCCAGATGTAAATTCTGCCTTTCGTTGCGAAGCCGCCCTGCCTGTGCTATGCTTTTATTACAGGCTTCAATGTGTCCCCGCCCGCCGGACCGCAATTCAAAATTGACAGTCTGTGCAAAAAGCATTATACTGGGTTTATATCCATACAAAATTTTATCTTTTTCATTCAAAATCTACGCATTGTGCGGCATCCGGCTCTGAGGGAATGTCCCGCGCAAGGAAGGAACCTCCATGGAAGGAACCAAGCCCCGCACCGCCAGCTCCATCGGCATGTTCGACATGCTCAAGGGTGCCGGTATGCTGACCATCGTTTTTGCGCATACCGCCGAGCTTTATCCCATGCAGGCGGTCAGCGGCCTGTCCCTGACCGCGTTTTTCCCGTTCATCTACCGCGAAGCGCTGATGGCCGCCTTTTTTATTGCCAGCGGCTACGGCTTCCGCAAGCGCTCCATCCACAAATGCATCGAGCAGCAGCTGAAGACCCTGCTCAAGCCTTACCTTTATACTGCACTGGCCACCACGGTGCTCCACGCTTTCCTTCACCACGCAGCTTTCGGCTCGTGGGATGCTGCCATCTCAGAATCGGCCAAGGTCTTAGGCGGTTTCCTGTTAGGCCTGCCCCACACGGCCACTTACTTCGGGCATCAGTTTTTCTCCTGCGGACCCATGTGGTACTTAGTGGCCCTGATGCTGGCGTGGGTGCTTCTGGACGTGCTGCTCGAGATCTTCCCCGAGCGGTACATAACCCCCGCAGTCGTCGGCGTCACCCTGCTTGGCTGGGGCGTCACGCTGGTGTGGGAGGCTCCTTTCTGCATCGCACAGGGCATGGTGTCGCTGCCCTACCTTTACATCGGCTATCTGGCCAAGAAGCGCCGCCTTTTCGAAACTCCCCTTTCCGGCAGAGCCAGAGCCGGACTTATCGTGTCCGCGCTGGGCGTCGTCGCGGGCGTTTTGCTGACCCAGAGCACCGACTGCGTTTCGATGGGTGAGTGGACGATGGGGCCGCTGAGCATCCTGCTGGATGGCGCAGTGGGCTACGGCATCATCCGGCTCTTTTTGAAATGGCAGCGCCGAGTGGACGGCCCCATCTCCCATGCCATCGAGTGGGTGGGCCGGCGCTCGCTCTTCATCTTCTGCATCCACACTGTGGAGCTGACGGCCATCCCGTGGTATCTGATGGCTGCAAAGTATGCTGACCATCCGGTGCAGGGGATGCTGCTGCAGTTCGTGTTCTCGCTTGTGTCCATCTTCGCCGTCACCGAACTTCTGATGCGCCGCAAAGAGCTTGGCCGGAAGCTTCGGGGCGGCAAGCCTGCGGACAAGCCCCGGCAGCGGAGCAAGACCCGCCGCTATGCGGCAAAACACTGAAATCCCTGCGCTTTGGTATCCAGCCATTTTGAGGGCAGACTATAGTTACTTTTGATGCATGGGCTTGCAGCGCGGGTTGTACGCCTGGCGATAAATCGGAGGAGGCCCCGGTAATGATGAACGAAACTCCTGAAGCGGCTCTGCGCAGCCGCATTGCGGACCTTGAACAACAGCTCAAACTTGCAGACGAAGGCACTTCGCGGCTGGCCCAGCGCTGCCTCGAGCTGGAAAAACAGCTGCAGACCTTCTATGCTGCCCACCCCCAGAAAGAGAGGCAGACCGACTCGCCTGCTCTGGTGCAGCCGCTGCTTTACTATGATGCCGGGTTCGGCTTTTCCCAGAAAGACACCGTCAAGGCCCCGGACTACGAATACGACGAGCTGAACGGCATGGTGACAGCGACCTTCGAGCTGCCGGAGACCGCGTTCAATCTCCGTTTCGACCCCGGCGAACTGCCCTGCTGCATCACTGATTTCGTCTTCTCGGACGACCGCATCCTCTGCCGCCCGGTGAACGGTGTGCCGCTCCACGGCGACGGCATCCTGTTCCTCAACGACGACCCGAATTTCATGCTGGAAGGTCTGAACCGTTTCCCCGCCGGGATGGAGCTGGGCGTGAGCTACTGCTACTTCCCGCTGGAGCCGCTGGCTGACGACCCATTGTTCGCCGCCGTTCTCGAGGGCGTACAGTATTTCCAGAAGACCCGCGTCTGCGAGCAGAAGCACCTCGACCAGCTGGAAAAGACTACGGCTGACCAGAAGCAGACCATCGAGGCCCTGCAGAAGAATCTCTCCGAGCTGCATCAGGCCAACGCCGAGCTGAGCGCCCGGAGCAAAGCCTACGAGAGCTCGCTGGAAAACATCCTCTCTTCCAGCAGCTGGAAACTCACGCTGCCCCTGCGCCGCCTGCTGGGGCTGTTCCATCGCAGCCATTGAGCCTGCCTGCGGAGAGGAGGATACGATGTACAGCAGTTATACCACTCTGCAGCGGGTTCAGCTCGCCAAACAGGAATATCTCGACACCCAGGAAGTTTTTCTCGGCGTCTATGCGCCGGGGCGGAACGCCTCCCTGAAAGCTTCCCTGCAGGACCAGCTCCACCGCAAATTTTTATTGACGGACAGCCTCCGCCCCGAAGCCCTCGGCAGCGCCGTCGGTGTGCTTCTGGTCAGGGAAGACCTTTTCCTGATGCCCACGGCCCTTTCCTGCTTTGCGGACGCACTGCGCAGCGGCGCAGACTACGTCACCAGCGACGCCGTCTTCGGCTACTCAGGCGTCACCACCCTCTACCACAGTCAGGGCTTTGCAGCCTGCCCGGGCTGCGCCCTCGTCTCCCGGGAGCTGCTGCGCCGCTGTCAGGCGGAAGCCCGCGACCCGGAAAATCCCGTCGAACTGCTGACGCTGGCAGCGAAGCTCCGCCGCAGCCACGTCTGCCTCCCGCTGGCGCTGGCCCACTATGAGCGGGACATCTGCGCCGAAGACGTCTGGTCTGTAAAGGGGAAGCGCGTCTTTATCATGAGCCACCTGCTGGACATGACCGGTGCGCCCATCGTGCTGGTGAGCGCCGTGCCGGTGCTGCGCAGCATGGGCTACGAAGTGGTCGTCCTCGGCCCTGAGGACGGCGGCTCCATGCCGCTTTTCCTCGAGGCGGGAGCTACCGTCATCACCCGCAAGGGCTGTGTCCAGTCGCCCCTGCTCTGGGGGCTGGCCCTCTGCGCCGACCTCGTTCTGGCCAACACCGTCGTGGAGGCCCGGGCCGTCCGCGCCCTGAGCGGTGCGCGGGTGCCGGTGCTCTGGTGGCTCCACGATGCCTTTGCAGGCTACCCCCACATCGCCCACCAGATCCCCAGAGAGCTGGGCGAAAATATCCGGCTCTACTCCGTCGGCAGCCACGCCGCCAACGCCATGCACTCGGTGCGGCCGGAGTTCAACATCCGGCCCCTCATCTACGGCCTGCCGGACTACGCCGCCGAGAAGTTCTCCCACTACGATTTGAGCTATGCGGGCGGGCGGCCTCTGTTCGCCACCGTGGGTTCCTTCGAGAACCGGAAAGGCCAGGACATCTTCTGCAAGGCCATCCGGCTGCTGCCGCCTGAGACCATGAAGAAGGCATCCTTCCTCTTCGTGGGCAAGGCCGCAGAGGCTGAGATGATGGACGCCGTGCGGAGCCTGACCGCTGACTGCCCCGACAACGTCTTTTACGTCAAGCGGCTCACCCGCGACGAGATCAAGAGCCTGATGGCCCAGTGTACCTGCCTCGTCTGCGCCTCCCGCGACGACCCCATGCCTACTTTCGTCACCGAGGGCCTCATCTTTGGCAAACCTTCCATCGTGTCGGAACACACCGGCACCGCCGGTCTCATCACCGAAGGGGTGGATGGTTTCACCTACCCGGACGATGACCCGGAAAAGCTGGCCTCCATTCTGGAGTGGGCCATCCTCCACCCGGAGAAGCTCGCTGCCATGCGGGCCGACTGCCGCAAGCTCTATGAGAAGCACTATTCCAAGCAGTCCTTCGCCGACACTCTCACCGCTGCGGTGAAAGAGCTGACCGAAGGGCATTAACGTTTTATTTGTGATTCACTTTTCCTTCGTACAACCTCTCCGTCATTGCTTCGCAATGCCACCTCCCCTTGTAGGGGAGGCTTTGGCAGTCCTCGCAAAGTCAATGGTTTCGCCAGGGGCTCCCCTACCAGGGGAGCTGTCGAGCGGATGCGAGACTGAGAGGTTGTACGGAGGATTTTTTATCACTTCGCTCAAATTGACGAGAAAAATTTCGTACAAGTTCACAAACCGCTCCGGCTGCTGTGGTATACTGCAACCAACGATCTCGAAAGGAGCCTTCTCTGATGGATCAGTCCACCCCGCAGCAGCCGTCCCGCAAAAAAACGATTCTCTCGCTCACCGTTCTGGTGGTGCTCACCGGCATCGTCTTCTGGATCTTCCAGCGCCACTGGGCTGAGATCTCTGCCGCGCTGGCACAGCTGCGCTTCTGGCAGGTACTGCTCGTGCTGGCCGTGGGCCTGACCTACCCGGTGCTGGAAGGTCTGGTCAGCTGGGTCATCATCCGCAGCCGGATGCCCGGTTTCACCGTGCGGCAGGCGCTGGAATCGTCGTTCATGGGCACCTTCGGCAACGTCATCTGCCTGGGTGCCGGTGCCATGCCGATGCAGTCCTACTACCTCTACCGCAGCGGCCTGCCGCTTGGCCCCGGCGTGGGCCTGATGACCCTGCAATACGTCTTCCACAAGACCACCGTTCTGCTTTACGCCACCGTGATGCTGTTGCTGCAGCACCGGTGGCTCGCCGCCAACACCTCCGGCGTGATGAACTATCTGCCTATGGCCTATGCCGTGGTGGCCGCCATCATCGTGGCGCTGGTGCTGGTCTGCGTATCGCCCCTCATCCAGCGGCTGGCCCGCTGGGCGTTGGGCTGCCTGCCCAGGACTGACTCCTGGCAGACCCGCCGGGAAAAATGGCTGGAGCAGCTGGACACCCTCGGCACCGAGAGCCGCCACCTCCTCGCCGATAAGGGCCGCTGCGTCCAGATCTTCGCGCTGCACACCCTCAAGCTCTTTCTGATGTACACCCTGCCCTATCTCTGCATCCGGTTCATGGGTCTGCCCTGCGGCCTCAGCTTCTGGCAGGTGCAGCTGCTCGCCAGTCTGATGCTCTTCCTCTCCAATGCCCTGCCCAATGTGGCCGGTATGGGTTCCATCGAGACAGCCTTTCTCCTCGTCTTCGGCTCCTTCATGACCCGCGGCGAGGCCATGAGCACCCTGATGCTCTTCCGCATCGCCAGCTACTACTTCGTCTTCGGCTTTTCCGCCGTGGCATCGCTGTTTGCCCAGAAACATCTGGACCGGATGGATGCACAGAAATAGACCGTTACAAACAAAAATCGGGGCACACAGGTGGTCAAGCTGTGCGTCCCGTTTTTGTTTTCTGTTTTCGCAAAGGCCGCTGTACCAGAGCCGCCTTTGCCGCGCAGGAGGGGCGGAGCAAACCAGAATGCCGCACCCTGCCAAAAGAAAAAGAGAGTATGGAATGGAGGAATCGGAACCCTTTGCAGAGGGTTTCGCAGCCTCGGTTAGATTTAACTAACCTTGCCGTGACAACAGGATACCATAGTTTGTCATGCCTGTCAAGCCCCGATTTGAAATTTTTTTGCGGAAAAAGCTTTTTCTCCAAAAATTGGACACTTGCACTAAGAAACCTTTCCCGCCTTTGTGTAAAATCCATCCGTTCCCTCTTGCTTTTTGCAAAAAACACTGATATTATATTCTTGAGGCTGTTGGGTGTCTGCATCTGCCTGCGCCTTGCAGCTCATTCGTACGCCCCCAGAAAACCGCCGAGAAGCGGTTTTTCAAAGGCTCATTAGTTAGATTATGCTAACCATCGAGGAAATGGTAAAGAGCAAGGAGGTTCCAATGATCGATTTTGAACAGTGGGAAGGCTTTGAGGGCCGCATCTGGAAAGAGGAAGTCAACGTCCGCGACTTCATCCAGAAGAACTATACCCCGTACGACGGCGACGAGTCGTTCCTGGCCGGCCCCACCGAGGCGACCAACCAGCTGTGGGGAGCTTTGCAGAAGCTCCAGAAGGAAGAGCGCGCCAAGGGCGGCGTGCTGGATATGGAGACGGAGGTCGTCAGCAGCCTGACTTCTTACGGCCCCGGCTACATCGACGAATCGCTGAAGGATCTGGAGCAGATCGTCGGTCTGCAGACCGACCAGCTGCTCAAGCGCGCCATGCTTTGGGGCGGCGGTGTTGCGATTCTGTGCGCTGTGGGCATGAACGTGGTGGGCCGCCCGATGATCGGCCTGCTGTTTGGCGAACGCTACCTTGCCGCCATCGACCTGCTGCTGCCCATCTCGTTCTATGTGGTGCCGGTGGCCTGCCTGACGATCCTCATCAACTACCTGATGCCGCTGGGCCGTTCAGGCTTCTTCGCCGTCAGCATGGCGGCGGGGTATCTGCTGATTTTTGTACTGGTGTCCCGGTTCCATCACTCAGTGGCGCAGATGTTGTACATCATGGGCGGCGGCCTGCTGCTGGGCGGAAAGCTCCGGTAGAGGTTCGGCGGGACCGACGAAGCAGCGGCTGCTCAGCCACAGGGCGGGTATTGTGGCCGCAACGGTGACGGCCAGCACCAGACCCAGCACCGTCCGGCCAGACAACCGCACCGGCGCGGGAGCGATGGCATAGCCCCGGCCGGACAGCACATCCCGCTCCTGGGCGATGCACCACAATAGATAGAGTTCCAGAATGATAAAGGCGATGCTCCGGCCATAATAGACCAGGCCGTTGGTGATGGTCACGCCCAGCATGGCGGGCTCGGTGCAGGGGTCCAGCTCGCACCGCAGGGCCACGGCCTCGATCTGGTGCTCGTTCATGCAGCGGATCAGGGTGTCCTCCTGCCCGTCGGGGGCATAGAACACGTTGGCGTTCTCCTCAAAATAGGCCACGCCGTTGGGCTGGATGGTGGGGGGGATCAAGAGGACGTTGTGTTTGGACATAATCTTTTCCTCCCTTATTCAG
>ERZ832317.3468-NODE-3468-length-16409-cov-4.888468_pt1 | contig 16409 bp, 19 predicted proteins | sample MGYA00519695_ERZ832317 | MGnify/ENA primary metagenome ERZ832317 (study PRJEB31850, sample SAMEA3708726) | human gut metagenome | biome: human gut; feature: human-associated habitat; material: faeces | place: China | collected 2014 ...
TCGTTGGCATATTCTCAGCTCCTTTCGGGGTAAATCCCTTTGGAACTATTTTATCACTTTTTTAGTGCCGAATCAACGTTAGGGTCTGGTTGGCGGTTACACATGGATAGCGGACATTTCAAAAACAAATTCAAATTTAGAGTTGTTCTCTCTTCTTTTATTATTGTTATCTTCTGCATTAAGTATTGTTTTTATCGTTTGGGCAGTTATTCAACTACTACTATTAATGCAAAGTAAGATATTGTCTGTTTTTGATAGCGTTGATATTCGCAATGAAGGGATTTATTTTTGGAATCCAGACGCTGCTGCAGTATGGCTAATTGATAAATACACTATTGCTATTGCAGGATTGCGGACAGCAATAGAAGAAAAGCAGAGAAAATATGATTCTTCTGTTATAAAAATAATTATCTCATTAATTCTTTATTCTTTAATTCTTATTATTGAGAAAGGAATACAGCATGACTAAAAAAGCAAAAAAGTCAACAAATGATGATATTTTATCAGGAAAGGGATTAAAACCATTACCTTCTTCAAAACCATCATCTGAACTGCCCGGAATAAATACTGAAAAAAGAGAGAAAAAGTGTCCTGGAATTCGTGAAGATAGATTTACAAAAAAAGACCAAAGTAATGATAACTAAATACTATTTCAAGATAGCGTAAATTTTTAATGGCCTAAGAAGGAGTTTTAACATGATAAAATCAAGTGAAACTTAAATTTGATAGTGTGTAGTCATAAAACGATTATTGCAACAAGAAAACGCTTACTTTGATACAGGTGCATTGTATCAAAATAAGCGTTTTTTGGCACAATCGTATCTTTGATGATACAATGTAAGAATCATGCACTCGTAAAATCGGGTGCATGATTTTTTGCTTTCATGAGCTAAAGTGCAAACGATAGCTCGGCGTTTTTTCAAAAAGCAAACGATAGGTGGCGTTTTTTAAGGGGTTTCGATTTGACTTAATAAAATTAAGTGGGTTTTGGAGAGAAAAAAGGAGTGAAAAAGTAGCCCTGTGGGCTGGGATTTTACAATTATGGACTTGAGTTATGAAAAAAAAACAACCCTGCCGGATTTCTCCAACAGGGCTGCAATTATTATCTCAAACTTTAATTTCTGTTCCATCTCGAAACAGAAACACCAAGCTCCCATCATGGAACACGGTGAGATTTTCCAGAACGGCGTTCCAAACCGACTCATCAAACGTTTCCAGCACAGAATCTGTCTTTTTCAAGGTCTGTAAAATTTTCTGCATCTTGGCAATCCGGCGTTTTCGATCAAATTCGGCTGTCTCCTCGGTATCCAATTGTGCAGATAGCTCCTCATATTTTGCATTGAGTGCATCGAAATCCTTTCCGCCGTGCTGAATGTACTCTTTCAACTTTCCGTTGACTGTCACAAGCTCATCATGCAGCTCCGCCTTTTTACTTTCCTGCTTTTTCAAGTGGTTCAAGGCGAATTGGCAATTCTTGATGACCACATCTTTCTGCGAAAAATACTGTGCAAAAGCTTGTAAAAATTTCTCTTGAATCTCCGGTTCATACAAATGCGGTGTGGTGCAGAAATGACTGCCTTTAAACTTGCTGTTGCACTGGTAAATCACACGGCGATATTTACTGTTGGAATGCCAAACCTTCGCACCAAAGTAACTCCCGCAGTCTCCGCAGATAATCTTGGTCGCATAAATGCTGGTGCTGCTGTAAGGCTTAACGTATCGTTTTTGAAATTCCGACTGCACAAAATCGAATTCCTCCGGCGTGATAATTGCCGGATGGCTGTTCTCGACATAGTATTGCGGAACTTGTCCCTCGTTGATTTGTTGCTTTTTCGTTAAGAAATCAACGGTAAATTTTTTCTGGAGTAACGCATCACCCTTGTATTTTTCGTTTGTCAGAATGCTTTTCACCGTACTAGCCGACCATTTTTCCTTTCCACAGGGAGTCGGAATGCCTTGAGCCGTCAACTAATTTGCAATTTTGTAAGGTGTCAAACCATCAATAAATCGCTGATAAATGTATCGAACCGTCTCCGCCTCCTCCGGAACAATTTCAGGCAAGCCATCTGCACCTTTTCGATAGCCCAAAAAGTGAGCATAGGGCAGACTAACTTTCCCGTCAGCAAACCGTTTTCGCTGTCCCCATGTGACATTTTCAGAAATCGAACGGCTTTCCTCCTGAGCCAAAGAACTCATAATGGTGATGAGCAATTCGCCTTTACTATCAAAAGTCCAAATATTTTCCTTTTCAAAGAAACATTCCACGTGATGTTCCTTCAATTTTCGGATGGTAGTGAGGGAATCTACCGTATTTCGAGCGAACCGAGAAACACTTTTTGTGATAATCAAGTCGATTTTTCCATCCAGAGCGTCCGCAATCATGGAGTTGAAGCCCTCTCGATGTTTCGTAGATGTTGCACTTATTCCTTCGTCTGTATATATTTTAACAAATTCCCAATCCAGATTTCTTTGAATGTAATTGGTATAGTAAGAAATTTGAGCCTCGTAGCTGGTGAGCTGTTCCTCGAAATCCGTGGAAACTCTGGCGTAGGCAGCGACTTTTCGGCGTGTCGGAGCTGAAACAGATTGTCTGGTTGTTCGATTAATACTCGGCGGAATGACGGTTACTTTTGGCATTTTCTGCTCCTTTCTGCGGCAGCCTGTCGCATCTCCGGTGTCCAGCTTTCACTGCGGGAATGATTCTCCCAAGAAACGGTGGTTTCCGTATTATCTTTGAAAAGAAAAGTCATTTGATTTGACGAAACCAGAATGTTTTCAACTTTGCTTTTCACAATTTCTACGTCAAATTCTTTAATTTGCAAAGCAGAGCAAATCTTTTCATACAGAATCCGTTCCGAAATTTGCTTTGTCGTAGGGCAGTGTGATTTTCCTTGTCGGAGGTAGGTTGCACACATCCAAACCGCCCCTTGCTTGTAAATTTTCCGCTGGTAGCTTTTTCCGCAAGCTGCACATTGCACCATGCCGGACAGCGGATAACGGTTTGTTGCACCGGGATGGGAGAATTGCTCTGTCCGTTCTTTTACCAATTCTTGAACTTTCTCGAATAAATCCGCAGAAATAATCGCTTCATGGGATTGCTCCACGAAATATTTCGGCAGCTCGCCTTGATTTTTCATCTTGCGTTTGCCAATCGGGTCTTGTCGGTAATATTTCTGCAATAACATATTCCCGACATATTTTTCATTGACTAAAATTTCTTTTACACGCTGTCCTGTCCAGTGATTGCCTTGTCTCGTGGGAATCCCCATGGCGTTGATTTTTTTCGCAATGGCACATTGTCCCATTCCGGAGCAATAATTCGCAAAAATCATCTGCACAATTTTTGCTTCTGATTCCTCAATTTCCAGCACACCATCGGCATTTCTGCGGTATCCGAAAATGGTAATGCTGCCAATTTTGCCTTGTTGGAAATCGTTCCGAATCCGCCATTTCATGTTGTCGCTGACGGATTTGCTCTCCTCTTGGGCGAACGAGGCAAGGATGGAAAGCATCAATTCGCCATCGCCGGAAGTTGAATGCAAATTTTCCTTTTCAAACCAGACATCAATTCCTAAACTTTTCAGCTCTCGAACGGTCTCCAAAAGTGTGACGGTATTCCGTGCAAACCGAGAAATCGACTTGGTAATCACCAAATCCACCTCTCGATTCCGGCATTTCTCTAGCATTTTTTGGTATTCCGGTCGTTCATCTTTCGTTCCGGTTTTCGCCTCATCTGCGAACACACCGCAAAACTCCCACCCCGGATGCTGCCGGATTAAATTTTGGAAATAATCCACTTGTGCAGCCAAAGAGTGCAGCATCGCATCTTTTCCGCTGGAAACTCGTGCGTAGGCGGCAACTTTTAGCAGTTTCGGCTTGGGCGGTCGCTGCTGCACCCGATGTACTTTTCGCTCCAATTTCATCACCTGTTTCTTTGTATTAAGCGTATGCTTGCTAACATATTCCCTCTATTGAGGCAGAAAGTCAAGCACTTTCTCGAAAAATGCTGCCCAAAGATAACCCGCATTTCTCGGCGAGAGTTTGTTCACATTGCACAAATTCCGACTGGGTCAGCAGCCCGGATTTCAGGAAATTTCGCAAAACCGCCATAGATACTTTGTAAATTTCAATCTCTTTCGTCATTGATACCTTCCTTTCGCAGCACAGGCACGGGAGCAATATTTTCTCTGATGGTTTCGGTAGCTCAACACCGGCTTTCCGCAGAACGCACAGGGAATCGTGGCTGCGTTTTCATGCTGCATCTCCTGCGGATGCGTGTTCCAGTAGTGCATCCGGCAAGCGTCACAGCAGAATTTTTTCTGCTTTCGATGCGGCACTTGCAGAACGGAAGTGCCACAATTCGGGCAGACATCCTTGGGATGCTTTCGCTGTAAGTAGGACTTGATGGAGTTTTGCGAGACGTGCAGAAAGGCAGCGATTTTTGGAATTGAAATTCCGACCGCCACCATCTCATCAACTGAGTTTTTCTGCGATTTCGTCATAAAAACGCACCTCACTTAAAATTATCGTAAGAAACATACCCGGTCACGTAGCTGCCGACCGGCGTTTTTCCGCAGTTGGCGACAGTGTTTGTAATCCGATATCTGCCGTTGGCACAAGCCTTGCCATCATAGATGTAGTACGTACCGGAGATTTTCTTGGAAAAGGTCTTTGCAGAATCCGAAGAAAAAAGCGGAGCGTTTTGCAGCGTTACACGCTGACCTTTTGCAAAAGAAATCTGTGGAGAATAGACCGCTTTCCCTGATGCATCAAAAACAGAATATCCGGACTTACAAGCCTTCTTTGCATTCTCCAAAGAAGAAAAAGCACCAATCTGCGACTTCGCATCAGCCCATGATTTTCGGATGCGGTAGATTTGTGCAGATGTTGTAGTTGCAGAAGTTGAACCATTTAAGTAGGATTGCACCTTCGCCTTAAATGCCGACCAATGCGGCAGGATATACAGCGGACACATTTTGTACCGATTGTACATGGTGTTCAACTGGTCAACCGTTCCGGACTTGCCGTCCCGGACGTTCAGCCAGTGGGTATGGGTGTATAAATGCGATATACCCAGACCGTATTGTTTGAGCAAAGCCGCAGCCAATCTCGCACAGTTATCTTCCGATTTCTTATCAGTTGCATTGTAAGCGGAACTCATGATGCACTCAATCGCAATTGTTTTTCGGTTTCCATTTCCGGAACCGTCCGCAGCGTGCCAGCCGGAGAGTGTCAGCGGTAAGTTTTGCCACGCACAGGTGTTGTCCACGTAATAGTGGACTCGCACATCGTTCATATTTCCGTTGACAGTCGCTCTCGTATATTGCTCCGCCGGCGTTGTGCCGGACACAACAGAAATCCAATCCGTGTTATGCACGGTCACACCGATGATTTTTCCTGCCATGGAAGCGGACGGCATATCAATGCGATTCGGGTTATGTTTGGTAAGCAAATATTCTTTGACGGTCACGCCGCCAAGTGTGGATGTAGAATCCGGTCTTAAAATAGCCATAAGTTAGTCCTCCTTGTTTGATTTTTCTTCGGTTCTGCCGACTTTCGTCTGCAAAACATCGATTGCCTTTTTGATTGCAGGCGGATAGGGGATGCCCATTAAACTTGTATTTTCAACGATAGATAACAGTTCGTTTAAACAAAAGCTGATGCAAACGGCATCTCGAATGTAGGTCGTGCCGAGCAAAATATCCATCCGAACGGAGACGGTAATCAGCAGCAGTGTGCAGAATTTCTTTGCTAGTCCGAACCAACCTGCCGTGGAAGAGAGCTTTCCGCTCTCGGAGTGCTTGGATTTGCCGACTGCGGCGGTTGCAATTCCGGTCAAAAAATCCACGCCCATGAAAATTAAAAGCGTGATAATCGCCGAATCCCAACCGCCGAACAGGGCAGTAAAAAAGCCGCCGATAAGACCGGCGACCGTGCAAATGGTTTCTTTCATAAATCAACCTCCCAATATTTGAATTTTCTGTATTTTTGGACTGGTATTGTTGGAATGAGCAGCAAAGCCGAAGTAATAGGTGCCAGATACGCCACAGGAAGTAAGCGTGGTAACCGCCGTTTCCGACTGCATCCACTGAAAATCCGGCTGAATTGCCGTGCCGTTTTGGATGCAGGTGTAGACGTAAACAGAAATCGGCACGTCCAGATGTTCTGGTTTTTGGACAAGAAAAAGCTCTCCGGCTTCGGTTGCTCCGGATAGGTAAGTAAGCAAAATTCTGGAAGATTCTGTCAGCAACAGCTCCTTCGTGCAGACAACATAAACCGTGCCGTCCCATCCAAAATCATCGGTCGAGAAGCTCAAGCTGTAGTCGTTATCAGCGGAAAAGAAATGACTGTAATTCGCCGCAAAATCCGAAATGGAATTGTATGCACTATTATAAATCGTATACAGCTCGCGGCCATACAGCGTGAGGGCATTTTCACAGGCAGAGAAAATCGTGATGGTTGTCGTGCCGGAAAGCTGCGATTCCAACAGAATGATGCGGTTTTCAAGACTTAAAATCGTCTCGCTTTGCGTTTGAAATTGGTATTGTGTGGAATCTTCAAAAGCCATGAAATCTTCAGCTTTGAGATAGTCGGAGAGGCTAGGCGTGACACCGTCTTTGCCATCTTTTCCGTCAACTCCATCTTTTCCATCAGCACCTTTTAGACTTTTCAGCCATTCCGATTCCGTTCCGGAAAAGCCATTTGCGACAGCGATTTCATAGGCTGACTTTCCATTTTCTCTGTCTTTCCCATCTATGCCATTAGCACCATCCTTGCCATCAGCACCTTTCAAGCTTAACAGCCATTCCGATTCTGTTCCGGAGAACCCATTTGCAACCGCTACCTCATAAGCTGACTTTCCATCCGCACCCTGCTTTTTCTCAATTTCCTGCAAAAGCTGTTGATACAAGTCCGGCGTTGGCGGAACAGGTGTCTCACTTTCTTCGGAAAAACCGGATGGGCGAATGTGCAACGTGTGAATGATTGTAGTCGCTCGAACAGTCTCATCTGCATCGGCATCGTAACCAAAAAGCGACATCTTGACAGCTCCGGCGTGAAGCTCGGAGGGCAATAAGCAGCTTGTTTCGCTTGTTCCAAGCACACGATTGTAAGTGATGCAGTCTTGCGAAAACTGCACCACCTTATGTAGCGGTTTCCAGTTGCTGTCGAACACAAAATACAGTCTCTGAAATGCAATCTGGTCGGCTGCCAGAATCTCATGTTCCAGCGTCTCGATGTTCTGCCCCTTTATGAGAAATTTCATCATGCCGATTCCTCCCAAGCGTAAGTCGTGGCATTCCACACCAGTTTTCCATCTGTGCAAACGATTTCCTGCAAATAATCGTTGTAGTAATGTGTGCCGGACGACATCCAGTTATTCGGCTTCGTGATGGCGTTCCACTGTGAAATCGTTCCCAGATACGTGATGCTTTTTAGGCTGCTGCAATAGGTCAGAATGTTCGCATCAATGGATTTGCAATTTTTTGAAATGATAAGTTCTGAAAGCGAAGAGCAATGTGTGAAGGCAAATGAGCCGATGAGGCTGCTTTGCACGGTCACTTTTTTTAATTTACTGCAATCGGTAAATGCATAACTTTCCCATTCCGTTACGCTTGCAGGAATCGTAATTTCCGTGAGTGCATTGTGTGCAAATGCCGATTTTCCGAGAGTTTTTAGATTGTTTGGCAGAATTATTTCCGTCAATCCGGCGGTAAAGCCGATTTTTGTGTCATTCTGATAAAATGCAGCATCGCCAATTTTCGTAAGCGTAGACGGCAAGGAAGCCCTTTGAATTTCCGTGCAGTATTGAAATAAGTATTTTCCAAGCTCCGTAACTCCATCACCGACAGAGACGCTTTTTATGGTATCGTTCCCATAAAAAACGGATTTGCCGTTGTCATAATCGTAAGTCGCACCTGTTCCGGTCAACCTTAAATTTCCGTTGGAATACAGGGCATAAAATACTTTTTCGCCACACTGTCCGGCACTTACCAGCACCACACCGGTTGAACCGGAAACTTCTTCGACTTCGGTTAAACGTTCCGACAACTCCGATATCTGCTGATTCAGACTGTTCACCGTGTTGTTGTAGTCATCAAGCTGATCCAAAATTTCCGAAACCTTGCATTTTCCTAAAATACAGCGAACGTAACCACATTTATTCGTATTTCGGTAATCTCGGATATTGGATTTACTGATACTTGTTGTCCCACCGGAAAGATAAACCGCACCCAGCGTCAAGTAGGTTTTCTCCTCCGTGTTGACAAATGCCGGAATTGACGGAGCGTTGGCAGCCAGTCCGGCAGTGATTTCAAGCTGACAAAGACGTGCATTGTCGTTCGTGTCGCAGCTGATGCCGATTGCAACATAGCGAGCCAGCGACTCGTTGACATAGCTTGACAAATCAATTGTGTAAGCGGAACTATTGCAAAAGTAATGTCCGTTAATCCAAGCACGACCTGTGCCAATTGTTATCGTCAAGTCATTATTGGATTTCATCGAAAAGCAATCGCCATACGTATCCAAAATTCCATTACAGATTAAATGTGACAGATAGCCCGTAAAATCCTCCGCTGTGTAAACTCGGTCGAGATTCACGCTGTCAAAAAATCCATACGAAAATGCCATAAAATCACCCTTTCTCAAATGTTGGTGTGAGGGAATAACCATTTTGGTCGAACGATTCAATCATGCCGACCAGCTGCATTTTTTCCTGCGATAGACCAAAGCGGCTGTGCAATATCGTCACAAAGTCACCTAAAAAATAATCCCGATTGTACTGATATTGCCGACCGTCAGTTGCGGTGGTGGATTCGGTTGTTTCGGTTATTGGCACAAGTTTCTCTGCACCTTTTTCCTGCAAAAGTTCCATATAATCCGCATCGGAAATCTGTATGGTCTGCCCGTTCTCGTCTTGCTCTTCATCCGAAATATCTTTTGCATCCACATAAACTTCATAGCGGTTCAAATATTGCGGTTCATTGTCAGAAAATAAAGTTGTGCGTTTTCGTGCAGTTCCTTCACCAGAGCCAAAAATATAGGCAAAGTTACAATATTTTGTCTGGTCGAATGCATAAGAAAAAGATAACAGATTGTTGTACGAGTCTGAGAAAACAATGTGCGGATTCTCATCCTGCAAAACACTCCGGTCATCGCCCTGCGACAGCTCAAATCGCATCTGATACAAATTGCTTCCGGCGGTTGTTTCCTGCAACCGGATGTTCGCCGTGCCGCCTGTCAATTTACAGATTTCATAAATCCAGTCCATCAAATTGTCATAGCTGACCTGTAGCTTTGCGGTTTTGCTCCAGCAATCGCCGTTGATAGTGCCGAGTTCCAGTCCGGGAATTTTTCGATTATCCTCTTGCAAGCAGTTTTTCTGAACTGCCATCTGCAAAATCTCACCGTAGGTGGTGAGCTTGGTGAAGCTGAGCGTTGGGTAAATAATTCTGCGAGATAAAAGCGACATTAAAAATCGTCCTGTGATAGTCAAATAATCGCCGTTCTCTGCGTCTGTTTCCAGTGTGACGGCTTCGATAATTCCAAAATGCAGCTTATCATCGTCCCGCCCGACTATCTTTCCGGTCTGGAAAATCTCCAGATTCTGTGCGGTCGCAGCAATGTATATCTCAAATTGCCCGCATTCGTAGTATTCCACGTCCCATAGCAAGCTGGAAAAGCTGTCGCAAATAGCTTCCAACTGTACCTGCATCTGATTTTCCTGCACAATCATGCTATAAATTTCAATCTGCAAAAGCTACACCCCCAGATAAGCATTGGTGTGGATTGCTGTGACTTTCAAATCATTCAAATTCAACACTGCCGAAATCCGCAGCCGTGTCTTTCCGGTTGGGAGCGTCAGCCAAGTCGAACCGGCGACAAAGCTGTTGATTAAATTGCTGTTCACACCATTTCGAGTCAGCGTAACAGTCTTATTTCCGATTTTGGTTGTGACGGTAATCACATCGCCCGGTTGCATGATGGTTTTAATTTGCAAATACGCACCGGAATCCACGTTATAAATCGTAGGATTAACCACATTTTCCTTGCCGACATTCTCCAAAATTAGCGTAAATCCAATTTCATCGCCATCATTTTGCAGCGAAATGATATTACTGTGATTGTAAGTTCCAAGCGGAAAGGGAGCATCGCTTTCCGGAAATGGAAAGTGAAATGCACCGGAAATGCGTGCAAAATAGGCATAAGTCGAGTTTATGCTGTACCAATAAATGTCCGGACAGAGAATGCTGATTTGACCGATCGTTTCGTTTGTAAAGTTCGTGATGTTGCAGGATTCCACGTAGCCCTCTGTGTAAACGTCAATATTTTGTGTTCTGTAGTAAACTTTCACATAGCGAGACGGTTTTACAATCTTGTACAAGGCGTGGCGATTCTGTTCAATTTTGATTCCACGCATGGCAAAAGAAATGACCAGATTTCGTTTTTCGATAAAGGCGTTGTTCAGATAACTTCCATTCATTCCGGCGTAGGCGGAGGTCGAAACTGTTCCGGCTGGCGGATACAAGCCGTCGATTTCACTGGTCATATATTGATTTGCGGTCGTGGTAAGGTTGATTTGATTACCGGATTCGTCCTCTAAAATCAGTGTAAATCGCATGGCTTCACTCCCTTGCTGCATTTCTGGTCTGCCGATAAATCTCCAACCTTGACAGAGCCTTTGGGCTGTTATTGGTTTGATTGATTGTCCGTGAATTATCCGTGTTGTAGTAGTTATTCGTCACGCCAGAATTTCCAGAACCGGATAAAATTGCTCCGGAATAATCCGCACGCCACTGCACTTGCATCGCTTCGGACACACCCGAAATCGCCGATTCTACGAGCTTTTTGCTCTTGTTGATGCCTTCAGAAAGTCCTTTCATAAAGTCCGGCATCCAAGATTCATAATCCGTCAGAGGCCCTTTATCCGGTACAGAAAAGTGCAAGTAATCCCGAATCGTGTTGGCAATATCCGTCACTGCATCGGCAACCTCATAAATTTTACTCCGAATGCCGTAAATGATGCCCTGAATGATGTCCGAACCCCAGCTCCACGCCTCCGAAGCAAGCCCTGTAATGTGACTTTTCACGTTGTCAAAACCGCTCTGAACGGTGGAAAAAATGCCGGACATCTTGTCCGAAATGCCGCTCTTAATGCTGTCCCAGATACCGGATATGGTAGACTTCACGCCATCCAAAATGCTAGATGTGGTAGATTTGACATTGTTCCACGCATTGGAAACTGTAGACTTGATAGCATCCAAAATGGAAGAAAGTGTGTTCTGAATCCCGTTCCAGATGCTTGAAATGGTCGAGGAAATGGCGTTCAAAATAGGCGTTAGGAAAGCGACAATAGCGTTCCAGACCGCTGTAATTTTTGCAGAAATCCAGTCCATGACCGTGGTAATAGTGTTAGAAATCGTGTTCCAAATTGTGTCGAATGTATTTTTAATGCCGTCCAAAAGCGGTGTGAGAAAAGCAACAATCGCATTCCAAATCGCTGTGATTTTCTCCGAAATCCAGTCCATCACACGCCCGATGATAATCTGAATCGCCTCAAAAATCGTGGCAAACAGGTACTGAAACGCATCCAGCAAGGGCTTTAAGAATTCATAAATTGCCGTGAAAATCGTGCTGATGGTTGTGTAAATCGTGTTCACAACGGTTGAAATTACAGTGTAGATGGCATTCCAAATGGTGGAGAAAAAGTCGTGAATCGCCGTGAAAATGGTGGTTATGGTCGTTTGGATTGCTGTGATAATCGTTGTAAAGGTGGTTGAAATGCTCGTCCAAATGTTCACAAAAAAGTCCCGAATGCTTGTTAGAATCGTTGTAAAGAAAGTGGCGATGCTGTTCCAAGTCGTCTCGAAAAACGTCTTGATATTCGTCCAGACCTCGTTCCAACTTGTGCCGAACCAGCCCAGAATCACATCTGCAATTCCAATAAGCGTATTTCCGATATTTTGAAAAGTCGCAACAATAAAGTCCCAAACGGAAGTGAAAATCTCCTTGACGCCCGTCCAGAGTTGCTCCCAATTTCCGGTAAATAGCCCGATGATGACATCCAGAATGCCGGTTAGGATTCCGGCGAATTCTTGAAAGGTATTGGCGATGTTCTGAAAAACGCCCTCGAAAACGGGTGCAAGCAAATTTCCCAAGCCGCTTTTAGCACCTCTGTAAAGTTTTCAAAGTCGAATCCGAGAGCGTTAATGCGGTCGGTGATACCCTGCGTCAAATTCGTGAAAGTGTCCTTAATCTGCTGCCAAATGCCGAGAATGCGGCTTTTGAACTCATCATTTGTGTTCCAGAGATGAACAAAAGCGGCGACCGCCACAGCAATCGCAGCTACAATCGCACCCAAAGCACCGACCGACACGCCCAACGCTCCGGCGAAATTGCTGATACCGCCACTGATTGCACTTAAAGTTGCCGGAAGCTTGGAAATCACGGTCATAATCGTTCCGACAGAGGAGACCACTTTTCCAATAATAATCAGTGCTGGACCTAACGCAGCCACAATTCCGGCGATTGCCAGAATCACTTTTTGCGTGTGCGGGTCAAGATTGGTGAACGCATCCACTGCATCCGTGATTTTTTCAACCAGTTGCTCCAGATAGGGTAACAAATAATCCGCAAGTCGAATTGCCAGCGACTCCAACGCACCGCCCAGTTGCTCCACTTTGCTGGCAAGATTGTCCTGCATGATGGTGGCTGTCTCCTGTGCGACACCGGAACAATTGTCCATGGATTCGCCAATAGAGTTGTATTCCTCTTCTGTTAAGTTCAAGAGAGCAAGAAGTCCCGACATCCCTTCCTTACCGCCAAGTGCCGTTGCATAGTACGCTTTCTGGTCGTCCGTTAATCCTGCGAACGCCGTCCGCATTTGTCCGACAATCTCGTCTAACGACTTAAAAGAGCCGTCACTATTTGTAATATTCAGATTCAAATCTTCCACCGCCATAGCGACCGTATCGGAAGGTTTCACCAAGTTTGCAAGGCACGTCCGGAGAGCTGTTCCGGCTTGCGAACCCTTGATGCCAGCCATCGACATGGCGGATAACGCCGTGGTCGTGTCGCTGATGGAAAGCCCCATGGATTGGGCGATTGGTGCGATATATTTGAACGATTCTCCCAAATCGGCGATGCCGATTGTTCCGGCATTGGCAGCTTGCGTTAAAAGGTCTGCTACCATGGCAGAATCGGAAGCCGACAAGCCAAATCCGGTTATTGCATCTGCAACGATGGTTGCAACGCTGCCGAGGCTTTCGCCGGAAGCTGCCGTTGCGTCCAGCACACCACCCATGCCATCGAGAATTTGCTGCGTACTCCAACCGGCTTTTGCCATTTCCGTCATGGCTTCAGCAACCTCGCCGGAGGAAAAAGAAGTGGATGCACCCAAATCAATCGCCTGATTCCGCAGCTTTTCAAAATCTTCTCCGGTTGCTCCCGTGATTGCTTTGACGCTGGACATCGCTGTGTCAAAGTCGCTTGCAACCTTTAATCCGGCAACCCCGACTCCGGAAAGAGCCACGGTCACCGGCATCAGCGACTGCCCGACACCGGAGATTTTGTCGCCTGCGGATTGCAATTTACTGCCGACCGCACCGATTTTTTCCAGTGCCGTTTTGGAGTTCGCAGCCTGCCGTTCTAAGCTTTTCAGTTCCTCTTCGGTAGCGATAATTTCACGCTGCAAAGCATCATATTGCTCCGGAGAAATCGGATGTTCAAAGGCATCGCTAACATCTTTTGCAGACTGCTTCAAATCCTTTAACTTTTCTTCCGTCTGGGTAATTTCCCGCTGAATCGCATCATACTGTTCCTGCGAAATTTCTCCGCCGGAAAGCTGCTTCTGGGCTTCTTTTGCTTTGGTTTTTAGTTCTTTTAATTTGGTATTTGTCTCTTCAATTTCTGCTTGAATTGGGTCATAGGCAGCCTTCCATGCGTCATAATTGGAAGCGGAACGTGCAGCTTGTTCATTTGCATTTTTGAGAGCTTGCAGCTTATCCTTGGTAGAAGTGACTTCATTGGCAAGCAATTTTTGTTTCTGCGTTAAAAGTTCCGTATTCGTTGGGTCGAGTTTTAGCAGCTTTTCCACGTCTTTTAACTGACTTTGCGTGCTGCGGATGTCCTTGTTGACACCCTCCAGAGCTTTGGAAAGCTTGGTAGTGTCGCCGTTAATTTCTACTGTAATTCCGGCGATGCGGTTTGCCTGCCATGCGGTCACCTCCGTTCGTAAAAAATTACTTGACATAGAACGCAGTTTCGAGTATAATATAGTTAGTGGGTGTATCTCAGCCCAAAATGAGAAAGTTATGAAGTGAGCTTCTCTTGGCTCTGAGCAAGACAGTTAAAAGTGAGCGTTTCGCTGCTCTGAATGCGATTGTAACACAGCGAGGGCGAACTGAGTTTACCCTCGCTTGTTTTTTAGGAGAAACTATGGATAACATCAAAATTTACGAAGTAAATCCAAGCTATATCAATTACTTAGCAGCTTTTGCACCGCATTTATTCCATAACAAAAAGCAAGGACAACAAAATACCAGAAAATATATCGGCGTGGTTTTGTATATCAATGGATTTTCGTATTTTGCACACTTTCATCTTTTAAGGAAAAGCATAAAACGATGAAGGAAGGGATTGATTTTCTGAAAATCAAAAATTATGCAGTAATTAATCTGAATAATATGTTTCCTGTTCCGAATAATGAATGTACCTATGTTGAAATTAGCAAAGAACGGAATCCAAAATATAAGGCATTGCTTCTTGCGGAGTATCGATATATTAAGGCGATTCAAGAAAAAATCAGAAAAAATGCGGCTTCTCTTTATCGTTTGAAAGTCGTAAAGCATGAAACAACACCGCTTACAAAGAGATGCAATGATTTTCTTCTTGAAGAGGCTTGCAGAAATTACAAAAGGCGTTCAAAATGAATCAAAATCCGATTGCATCGGCAGGTAGCTGTACTCGCAGTCATCATTTCCACGCTCTATGAATAAATCGTTGACTATACCAATTGTCAGCAAATCGAGTTCTCGCAGCGAAAGCCCAATTTGTACGCATCGAAGCAGAAACAGCGGCGTATTCATTTCTCGGTCAAGCGGGCGATGTTTTTTTTAGATTCCGACTGCGTTTCCACGTTCAAGCCCCACAAATCCATCAGCTGCGGGAGGATTTCATAAATGGAAAATGTGTTAAAATTTTCTAACCAATCATCTGGATTTTCCGGCACACCGTTAGGGTCTGCGTGCTTCGCCATGATGTAGGCGATATTTTCAAACAGTTCCAAGCTGTCAATCGTGATACCGGATGTATTTTCTTGAACGGATTGCTCCAAAGCTGTAAAATCCTTAAAAATATCTCTTCGGAATTTCAGACGATACAGCCTTGGAACGGCTGCACTGGCCTTGAACAGCACATTTTTGCCATTAATCAAAATACTTTTCTGAATAGCCATTCAAAAACCCCCTTAAGAAGTAGATTTTGTTGTCGATGTGGTTGTTGTAGTTGTGGAAAGTGAGGGAATATACACGCTATTGTACCAATTCTTGTAAATGGTATCGTCTGTACTCTCGCAGCTTTTGGACTTCACCAGCCCATTTTCGAGAGCCGAAGCGGTCAACGAGAGCGTCTCCGTTTTGACTTCCTTGGAATCTTCAATCGTTGCGGATTCCGTGCCGGGACGGGAAACGCTGCAGCGGTAAAACACATGGCGGATTTTATTTTTGTCGCCGCTAAACTCGAAAAACAACGCAAATTCGGCGGTTTCTGCGTCATTGGTCTCCACCAGAACGCCCTTGCTGTCGAGAATTTGACCGAGGATTTCGGTCGCAAATTCTGTCGTCACCAGAGCAATTTCAAGATCTCCTTCATATCCCGAATTGTTATTGCACATGTAATAGACACAATCATCTGCATAGAACGGTTCGTTATCGCCACTGGCGTCAATGCTCAGATTTACCGCACCGGGCAGACGCTTTACTTCGCCATAATTCGGCGTGCCGTCCTCTTGATAGGAGAGGATTTTCGCCCAGTGTACTTTGTTCAGACCAAACTTGACCTTATTCTTTTCCATAAATCTTAAACCTCCATTTCATAAAGCACCTCGTACAGCTTTTCGCTGTCAATGTAGGTTTCTGTTTTTGCATAATAAATTTCATGTCGTTTCAAAACATTTTCCACCATTTCTTCTACCTCCGGCGATTTTCGGTCAGTGTATAGCTCAATGTTTAGCTTTTTGGCACTGAAATAGGCGATATTATCCGCCGAAAAGGTATCCTCGCCGGGAGAAAGAAAAATCAGAAACGGCGGTTCGGGCGATTCACCCTCGGAAAAATGATGGTAGGCGAACGGCAAGCCTACCTCTTCTAACAGTAAATTGATTTCTTCGTAGCTCATGACAACGCCTTTCGGAT
>ERZ832317.3493-NODE-3493-length-16343-cov-2.865177_pt1 | contig 16343 bp, 16 predicted proteins | sample MGYA00519695_ERZ832317 | MGnify/ENA primary metagenome ERZ832317 (study PRJEB31850, sample SAMEA3708726) | human gut metagenome | biome: human gut; feature: human-associated habitat; material: faeces | place: China | collected 2014 ...
TATACATAAGGATAAGTGTTCCGGAAGTCCTTATCATGGTACTTTTTCAGGCTTCCAAACATTTTCCCGGATGCCATGTTATGCCCATATAAAATAATGTGGCTTTCTTCGAAATCTGTTCCGGCAGTTGCAAAAATGGAACCAAGAATATTGCTTTCTCCTGTTACGGTATGGTTCAGGTAATAACTGTTGTCCTCTCCTAAAGCAACCGGATAATCAATGGGTGTTCCGGGAACTGTGATCCATGCCAAAATCTCAGGATTGATCTGCTGTAAATTCTGAAAATCAACTATTCTTTCCATATTCGGATCTGTTTCCTCTTCCGGCTCATCTGTAGTTGATTCTGTGTTTTCTTCATCTGTTGTATCCGGATTTTGGATATAGCCACTGATAAGGTTCTGCTGTTCCCGGTCGGTTTGTGCTTCCTGCAAAATCCGTGGAAGATAAGACGCACCCAGCAGACATAAAATTGCCAGCAGGACACACCCAGCAGCTTTTCGCATTTTCACGCCTCCCTGTTCTTTAATGAAATACCCGTGTCAAACATTGACACGGGTATAAATCCGGTTTTGCTGGTTACTTTAACGGAATGATGTTCTTAACAGAAGTATCATGCGTTGTAGTTCCCCAGTCATCTTTCTGGTTTTCAAATGTGATGGATGTACCGGTTGGTTTCGCCTTTAAATTTGCATGTACGGAGAAAATTTTATCCGGAGCAACGCCCTTCGCCGGTTCCTGTAATTTTGAAATCTTTACATTCTCTGTTCCGGTAACGTTCACCAGATGATACCGCAGCACATCCTGTTCTGTTACTGTGTAGTCCTCTCCTACCGGGATTTTGTTCCAGGTGACAGAAAGTTCTACATATCCCTGTCCATCGGTATGTGAATTTACGTAATTTTCCGTGAACTCTACATAATTCTGGAAGGTACGGTCTTTCCCATTAATATCTTTTCCTTTTACGGTGAAGATAAAGGTTGGGTTTCCATGCGCCCAGGTAATATCGCTTGCTTTAATTTTCTTTACTATGGTAAGGTCTGCATAGCGCATATCCTTCATGGTGATGGTCTGCGTATCTGCTTTGCTTTCCAGCGTAAAGGTAATTGGATCAGCAAGTTTATAATAATCCGGGGCCTGATCCTCACGTAAAGTATACTGACCCGGTTTCAGTTTTTCGATCCGGTGCGGTGTGCTTCCGGATGTCCAGCTTTCTACCAGACGGCCATTGCTATCCAGAAGAGAAAGTTTCGCTCCGGAAATATTCTCTCCGGTACCGGAATCTACTTTTGCAAGATCCAGTTTTGTATAATCATTTTCTACCGTGATTGTCAGGTTTGACTGCCCATTGACTTTTCCGTCGGATACTGTGAAATCTTTCACTGCATTATCCAGTACGTATCCATCTTTGGTTGCCGTTTCCTGGTAATGCCAGGTTCCATCCTTCACACCATCAATCGTGATCCGTCCATTGCTATCTGTTTTCTGCGTTTTATCATAGCTCTTGTCATCATTCCAGATATGGAACGTAACACCTTCCATGACTGTGCCATCGTTTTTGCTTACTTTCTGCAGAACGATCGCATTTTTCTGGTTCTGTACGGCTACATTGACGCTGGTATGGCTATCATCCAGGGTAACTGCATGTTCTGTAGTATCCAGGACATATCCATCCGGAGCTGTTTTTTCTTTGACAATGTACTGACCAAGTTCCAGTTGTTTGCTGGCTGCCGATCCATTGCCATCTGTAGTTACGGTATCAACTACCGTATTGGCAGCAACCAGGGTTGTGCCTCCGGCTGTCTTAATATCCTTTGCAGCTTTGATTTCAAATACCGCACCGGAAAGTTTTTTATTATTCTCACCGGTTTTTGTGATTGTGATCTGACCGGTTTTTCTGGCATTTGTCGCATCCAGTGTTAAAGTAACAACACCTTCTTTTTCTGCTGTAAACTCATGTTCCCAGGTTCCGGTATATCCTGCCGGATTTTTGGTTTCTACTACTTTGAATTTTCCACCTTCTGAATCAGTTTCTTTAAGGTTAAGTGCTTTATACAAATCACGTGAATCATCCCACACCGCTTTGGTATACGTTACCCACTGGCCGCCTTGCATCTTGTAAACGGTGAATTCTGCGCCTTTCAGAGCTTCTCCTGTTGTTTCATCTGCCTTTTTGATAACAAGGTCAACATTTTTGGTCTGATGCATAACCATTTCTGATGTATAACCAAACTCAGAAGTATTCCATACGTGCCAATCTGTTGCCTCGGTCCGGCTTGATCCTTTCCATCCATTAAATATGGCATCCCCACCAGTAAATGTAAAGTCTTTTGGATATGATTGCACTGTGGTAAGTCCCTTACCTGGACCGTCCACATTTTGTATGGTTCCTCCATTATAAAAGACCATAGTCTGAGAATCGCCTTCATATGTGTAAGTAACCCATCCTTCCGGGTTATCCGGTGAAGTACCATCATCTGCATTTGAACCCTTTTTTGCTGACCAGATTGCATCCGTTCTTGCATCATAGATTAGACGATCATCAGCTTCCTTCGTGACATAAATGCCATCGACTTTTCCATCAATATAAAATCCCTGGGAATAGTCCAGATCAGATAAAGTGAAATGTCCCTTAACCTTAAGTGGATTTCCATTTTCATCGTAATATGAAAATCTTACCTTAATCCATTTCAAGCCTTTAATATCAATGACAGGAGTTGCACCGCCTTTTGTATTGTCTACAGAAACAACAACATTGTCTACATCTTCATATCCCGGATACCCGTTGATATTAGTATTCTGCCAGTCCAAAAACCAGATCCGCATGGTAACAGGTAAACCATTCGCATTACCTACATTGGTATACTCTGCATACATCTTTCCTTTTAATCTTTCATACGGAATAAAAGATCTTGTATTTCCACCATCGTTAATATTGGATAATGGCCACCATTGTGAACACGCATGAGCATGTTGTTCTGCATTTAAGCAAAATTTGTTATCCCATGATCCACTTCCATCGCTACATCCAAATCTAATCTTTGTATTTGCTCCGATGACCGGCGTAAAATTGTAGGTTCCGTCAATCGTGCTGCTTTTATCTACCATTTTTCCAATACCAGAATCAACTACAGATGGTAACCCATCCATGCCTTCGCTGACAGCAAAAACATTTTCCGGGAAAGAAATTCCAGTTACCATCAAGGCTGCCATAAGCAGCCCTGACAGTGCCTTTTTCCATCGTTTCACAGTTTTTTCCTCCTCTCTTTCTTCTCTTTACGGGACAGTTTCACGGTTCCAAGAGCCGTTACCGCCGCAATTCCAAGAGGAACAAAAACGTATGGATCTGCAAGACCGGTTTTTGGTGCCGTAGTCTGCGAAATGGCAGGGGACGGTTCGTTTTTGCCCGGTTCTTCAGCACCCTGTACACGGAAAATCCAGTTTACCATGCTTTCCCGTTTTGCATATGCATTTTTCAGTTCTGCCGGTAACTGCAGCGTAAACTGTACCCGCGAATTTTTCCCTGTTTCCAGTGTTCCAAGACTGATTTCCTGATTCAGGGATGCAGCCTGCAAATCACCGTTATACAGGGTTTTTCCGTTTTGCGTGATCGTCAATTTAAACTGTTTTAAAAGGTCAAGTTCTTCATCCGTTAAATTTCCAGGCGTTTCCGTATGGAAGAAAAATTCGGCACTGGTTGCTGTCGTATTGGAAAGCTGAAAACTATCACTGATCGTATCGCCAGGCATTGCCGTCTGTAAATTTCTAAAGAAATCTTCCGGCGCAGCCACCAGCTTTCTGGCAGCCCCTTCATAAGTGACGGACATAGCGGTATACTGTTTTGTCACTTCTGTGATGCTGTTATCCGTCTCATGTACGCACTGTTCAATTTCCGTATCGCCCCATGGGGATTCCGAATTAAAATCCGGTGTAAAGTTTGCTGCCTGCACCGCTTCTGCGGTCACAGTAAGTCCAAGAACCCTGTCCTGTGCTTTTGATGTCCACGCTGCAGGAATCGTTACGTTCTGGAAAAAGTCTGCGGATTCTCCGTTTTTCAACGGCTGCGTATAGTAATAATACTCACCCTGTTTTACCCATTCATCGGAAATTCCATCCAGTTCTTCATCACTCAGAACATACTCCGCAGGCGTTTCCTTATCCTGATCCACCGAAGGTGTTTCTGTAGGTTCAGGCGTTATTTCCGGTTTTTCTGGCTCTTCCGGTGCTGGTGTTACTTCCGTTTCGGCATTTTCTGTCGTTTCCTGTGCTGTCTCTTCTGTTGCTTCCGGCGTTTCATTCGGGTCTGCATCCGTTTTGGAATCTTCCTCTGGCTTTTCCGTGTCAACGTTTGACACGGAATCCGATGCCTCTCCGGAATAAGTGGTTTTCACCCGGATATAGCAGGTTTCTGCGTAATTTGTGATTCTCGGAATTTTCGAAATGGTCTGGGAAGGAAGAACAATTCCCTCTTTCGGTCCTGCATAAACTTTTTCCGTATCACCATCTTTTTCGTATTCCTGGATTCCAATGTTTACATCACCGGTACTGATGTGGTTTGTAACGGTAACGCTGTCCTGATAGTAAGCATATGATCCACTGATGGTACTTACTGCCGTGACCAGAATTCCGGCTGCTATTGCAATTTTCCTTTTCATTACTGGCCACCTCCTCCAAACCGTTTCCATGCGTCCTGATAAGAAGTGTATTCCTTCTGACCATCTGTTGTCTGAACGGATTCCTCGTAAACTGTTACTTCCAGGTTATCCTGCTCATATTCATCTGCAACAGTAACCCCCGTAAACAGATAAGTTGTTGTTCCTCCAACCGGAACAGCTTTTTTGTAATAGTAATAGCCATCATTTCCCTTGACCCAGTTTGTGGTATCAAGTCCCGTGAACTCTTTTACAGGTTCACTGCATGTAATATATGCCCGGACATAGCAAGGTACATCTCCTGTATTTTTTGCCCTGACTTTTTTTACTACTGATCCGCTGGATGGAACCGGTGTCGGTGTCGGAAAATCCTCATCCGGAATAATGGTGTTATTTCCAGTCCTGATAATGTTTACTACTTCATCATGGTCCGTCTGGTAAGCAGAAGATCCCGATATTGCGGTGGCTGCTGCAAGAAAACCGCAGCAGCACATTCCGGCAATTGACAGCATTCGTTTTTTCTTTTTTTTCATGCTGTTTTCCCTTCTTTTTCAGAACAGTCCGGATGGCTTTCCGGACTGTTATTTAAAGTATTCTTATGATAAAGTGTTGTTTCCATCCTGTTCCGGCTCAACCTGAACATCATCTGGGGTATTTGTTTTGTTTTCATCCGATGCTGCATTTCCGTTTCCATCAACGGTTGTAACCCCATTATTTCCGCTTTCGTCAGACTGCGGAGTCGTGATCTGTCCTGCCTGGCCCTGGTTCTGCAGTTCATATTTTTTCCATGCGGAAGCTGCTTTCTGTGGAATCGTGGTTCCTTCTCCGGTGTTGAGTTCCTGGATTGCATAGTAATGTACCGGCACATTCAGATCTTTTCCATCCAGCTGTCCCTCTACAATATTGGCAGCTGTCAGGCTTGTAAAGATCGGATCACCACGCATGACAAAAAGATGAGTTTTGAAAGTCCACGCTGTACAGTTATTTTTTCTGCACAGCGTGGGCTTTTTCGATTACTGCTTATTGCACCATTTTTGCAGAGCCTTGACCATAGCAGAAGGATTACTGATCACACCGTCAACCGGCGTGCCGATCTTGCGCTGGAGTGCGCGGATGGTCTGCGGCCCGATGTAGCCGTCTTCTGTGGTTCCGGCCCACTTTTGCATAGCTCTGATCAGGTCAGAGCCGCCGGACAGTTCGTCAGACCATTCGGCCGCCGCGATGCCAGCGCAGTATTCTTTATTGGCTGTTGGCTGATTACTGATCACGCCGTCTACTCCGGTTTTAAAAATCTCCTGCAAACGTTTGGTCAGCTCATGACCCCATACGCCGTCAACTGAGATCGCTTTTGCGGTCGGCTTCTGAGCGGATGCTGTACCGCCGTATGTACAGTATTTTTTATGGCAGTTGATCCAGCCTGCACCGGAACGCAGTTTACCCCAGCTTCCATTCTGGATTTTTGTGATAGTGTAACTGCCCTGATCCCGGATCACTCCAACGATCTTGCTGTTTACGTCCGGTTCGGTACGGATGTTCAGAGCCGGATCATTCACCTTATAGATTCCTGGCTTATAGGTTTTCTCTCCAGACGTATTTCCGTTTCCGGAAGAATCGGAGCTACCGCTGCTGATCAACTTCTTGAATCTTGTCCAATCTCCTTTAGCAATGATCTGCGATGGACAGTTTTTGCTGCAGATATCGAGATGGCGGTAAACTCTGGATGCTGGGATGCCTGTTTCTTTCATGAGCTGCCGTACAAGCTCCACGGTGTTCTGAAACGCTTTCTCATAGTTATATCCGCCCTGCACGCACATTTCCACACCGATGCTGTTCCGGTTGCCATAAGAGCCGAACAGGTTGCCGTTTCCGTAGTTGATGCCAACGTGCCAGCATCCGAGGTTGTGCGGCGCGGCCTGATAGGCAGTGTCGCTGTCATCCACGTAATAATGAGCCGACATGCCAGAAAAATTCCCGTCATGCTGTGCTCTGGCATGAGCGCGGGCATTGGCAGTTGACTCAAAATTGTCGGTGTTATGTACAACAATACACTGTGGGTTGTTGTACGGATAGGTGTTCTGGCTGCTGATGTATGATTTATCAATCTTCATTGTTTCTCCTTCTGCCAGGCGAATTGCGCCGGCGCAAAAAAAGGACGGGCATTCGCCGTCCTCACTCTGTTTTCTGTGTCTGCTTAATGATCTGATTTACATAGTTACTCAGCCCTGCGACGAGGATGCCCTGCGTGACCGCCGTAAACACTGCCATCGCCGCCTGCTGACCGGTTCCGACCTCACTGGTAGCCAGCACCCAGATGGCACACAGTACGATACTCACACCGCCGAGGATCAAAGGGATATACTTATCTTTTACGGCCTGCGCCTGCTTCAATGCCATGCCCAAAAAGTACAAGGCAACGGCTACTACGATAAGCTCTGGTTTTACATAATTCATAATGTTCGTTTCCATATCTAATGTCCCTCTCTTTCTTCGATCAGCTCGTCCAGTCTATGATGCGCCGATTTGGTCGACTGCTCCACGACTATCATACGTTCGACGAGATTGTTATGCTTTTTAACCTTTTCTTCCAGCTGCTCAATACGGTATGTTGTAAGCTTATTGGCAGTCATAATACCGGCAAGGCTTCCAACCAGCGTTCCGATCAATGAGCAGATAGCAACTACAATTTCTGGCATATTCTTAGTCCTTTCTTAAAAAAATGCAAAAAAATAGAACCCATACGGTCCAGCTCTAATTTCTACCATTATTATATCCCTTCTTTTTTTCAAAAAGGGTATCCAGTCCCTTTAGGCCTGGATACCCTCTTTCTCGTGTATTATTTAAACAAATCCGCAAATTTCTGTGAATCTTTGTAAACCATCGGAAATACCTCTGCGTATCTGTTTTCTTCCCATAAAAGTTTTGCAAAAGATTCGCAAAAATGATAATCATACCTTCTGCGGTCGAGAACGTCTAAAAGCTTTGATTCATATTCAGCCCTTGAAATTACCATTCCATTATCAATTTTTTCTCTCATTTCATCCATGACATCATACAATTGCCGAAGCTGTCCTTCCGTAATTTCGTTGTCATATATGAATTTGCAAAATTCAGATCCTTCCCTAAGCAAATTCATTCTAAACTCAATATAGTCTAATCTCTCATCAATTTCCATGACTATGCATCCTCCTTGTTTGTATAATATATTTCTCTTTTATTATAATGCATAGATGAAAGTTTATCAATCAACCGCTAGTTCTAATTTTCTTTTGAAAATGTGAGAAATAACACTGATCTCAAACAATGCACCGTCTATGATCTCTCTTGACATTAGCCCTCGATACTTGAGCATAGACCATAGTTGTGTTGATGTTGACATGCCCCAAAATCTGCTGTACTTCTTCCACTGGCATACCTCGGTCAAGACCGTCTGTCGCTGTTGTATGCCGTATCAGATGCGGATACACTCTCCGACCAATCTTTGACAGCTCCCCCAGCTGTCGTACACGTTTTTCAATCGCCGGCTTCTTTAACCTGCCATGTGGCATACGCTCCGACACAAATAACGCTGGATTTTCGTCCGTTCTCGTTTCAAGATAATTCCGCAATGCAAATTCTGCTTTTACGTTCAAGTAAGAAGTTCTGTGTTTATCCCCCTTTCCAAATAAATGTACTTCTTTCTGCTCAAAATCCACATCTGCAATATCAAGCCTCTCAAGCTCTGTTACGCGGCATCCGGTGCTGTACAGCATCTCAATCATGGCCTTATCTCTGACTGTCTCACACGCATTTCTCAGCCGTTCTAGCTCCATTCCGGACAGCGGCTGTCTCTGAGCTCGCTCATACTTAATTGCCTTAATATTCCGGCACGGGTTGCTTCCTATGTAGCCCTCGTTGGCCGCCCATTCAAAAAACGTCTGAATGATAACTCTGCGGTTATCGAGCGTCGCATTGCTGATCTTTCTTATCTCCTGCGTCTTATACAGATAGATCCGGATGTCGTTCGTTGTAATCTGCTTCAAATCTTTGTTCACCTGAAAAAAGAAGTCTCGGAGAACCATATTGTACAGCTCCAGCGATCTGACGCTCAAACCCTCTATTTTGCGAGTCGCAAAGTAGATCTCATAGCACTCCGGCAGATACCCCTCATACGGCACAAGCTCTGTATTTCGCGGAGATATTTCGTAGTCTCCAACGAAAATAATGAGTTTCTGATACACCACTTTCAGTGCGTCATCCGGAATTTTACCAATAAGCTTCGTCATGAACGTCTTCGCAAACTGTTCGCGCATATAAAAATTCCTCCTTTTCTGGGTACCCAAAAGGAGGTGGTTGTGCTATAATAAGCATAGCCCCCTTGTGGGTGGGAGGAGCCGAGCTTTTATGATTGGTAGTCAGGGAGTTCGGCTCCCATTTTTTGTTTTCTACCCTATCATTATAGCATATTTCACGCGCGATTTCTTCATTTTTTCGAATATATTTTCGATTTTCTCAGCAAATCTAATTAACTAAATACGAGGCGGCGCTTAGTCTGTTATGCCTACATATCCCAATATATCACTGCTTCTTGCTACCACTCACTCGCATCTGGTATAGTGGTCTCGAGGAGGTGGCTATCATGGCTCATCCACGCAAATCCGAAGAGGACAAGTACAAGAAAATGTCGATCAGCTTTGAACCGGAACAGCTTAAGCAGCTTATCTCATACTGCGAACGCGAAGAGCGTACCGCATCGTGGGTCATCCGCAAGGCTCTTTCCGAGTGGCTTGAGAAACATGATTCATGATCCTTTTCCAATGCTACCGATACCATTCTATGTGTTTCAAATGGTATCGGTAGTTACCTTTCTAACCATTTCGCACAACGTCCAAGACTAAACGCAATAGGTATTTTACCGTTTTCAGATAGCTTACCATTTTCACCAACATATAGTTTTTTCCCATATGAAAAATCTGAAAGATAAAATAATCCTGTATTTATGTTTACAAAATCATTTTTATTAGCATCGCCACTAAAGCCCTCTTTAGCCGCTATTATAGGTTAATGTACAAGCCCTTCTGAGGTGAATTCATTTTTCTTGAAATCTACAATACCGTTTTCTCTTAAAATTTTAGTGAGATTAACTGCTGGTGCATTTAGAATTAGATTATCAGCGTTAAAAGGAAAATCGTTATTGTAAATTGTTACATATAAATCACCGTTGTAATTATCGCCCAACCAATAGCCAAACTCCAAGTCTGTTTCGGTTAGTTTTACTTTTTTAAAATTCCATCCGTCAGTAGCGAACCAGAATAGCCCAGTTCCGAGATAATCCGGCATAAGGAATTTGTTCCCATGATTGTCAATTGTTACATTTGATAGCGCAATTTTACCGAATTCTTCTTGTGGCGCTTTGTACAAGAAAGTGTAGTTAGAATAGTCGTTAAGTTTTGATGTTGGGCATCTCATAATTCCCTTGTTTTTGTAATATTCCGAATCTTCCGTATAATCAGTACAAAAATACGCATAATATTCATCAAACCACCACTGTGTTAATTTAAACTGTGGCCCGTTGGCAACAATCTCAAATATCCATTTATCTGTATTAACAGTGTATGTTGCTTTGATTATGTAGCATTCGTTAGGCGAATCACCTGTTGTAATATACCAGTTTTTGTCATATTTGTTATAATATACGCCATGAAAATGTCTAAAAGTTATTACCTTATTTTCGATAGATGTATTTCCAGATTCAATGAAACATTTGATTGTTTTGCCACCGTCTACGGTGTACCATCCTCTTGGCGTTCCATCTAACTTGTATTCACCCCATGCAAAAACTTCTGTGCCGTCAATTATGTGAATATATGGATTGTCATACGAGAAAAAATTATTTTTGTCTATTGGAGTGAAAGTTTCCCCATCAAGACCATATATTGCGGATTCTTCTATTGTGCTAAAATCGTTTGATACAACGCAGCATTTTTCATCTCCGCAAATAAGTATGCTGCAATTCAAGAAGAAATGAACATACTTTATGTTCCCATATTTGTTTTCTTTTTTTACCCAAGTTTTTCCTAGGTCGTTAGAAAACTTTAAATAGTTTGTGCCGTTTTCATCTTCGCATTTAATAATATAGTTCAAATGCGTTCCAATTACAGTTTCCCTGTTTTTACTTAGATTGATTGAAATCTGCTCAGGCAAATTTTTTTTTGTTTTTTTTTCCTCAAGAAGATTAACTCTTTCATATAATCCATCAGAAAACATTTTGTCCCCAGTTATTTTGAAATCAATTTCATACACTGGTAGTTCTGAATCGTTAGCTTTTGCAAAAACAAATTTAGTGTGAACATCGCCAAATCCTGAAGCATACCCCCATTCTTCATCAATAGAATTTGCTTCAATCCAGTCAGACAGATCAGTGACTGTTTCGCCATCCATCGAATAAAACCATTTGTATTTGTCGAATCCACTGGCTTTAATATGACATTTTTCTCCATCTTTCAAAAAAATGTCATTAGTTATAACTCTTGTATCATCAGGTATAAAGTCGTTAAATGGTTGACCACCCAGAATGGTTTGTGTCCCATTTCGCAAGAAATTTCCTAGTACATTTTTATGAACCAAAGAAATGCCGTTTTCTGCGGTTGCTAAATCTTCCTTGAGCGAACTAACCTGCTCCGTCATTGCCGTGTAGTCGGCCGGCAGGCTTTTCTTGACTTCTTCTGCGTAGGCAGACAGATCTTTTTTCAGATGTAGCAGAATATCTGTCTGCTCACTCACCGGAATAGAAGAATCCACCTCTAACCCTTCGAGAACCTCCAGCGTGCCGAGCGTTGTAAAGAATCGCTGTTTCAGCACTGCATTTGTGGCAGATAACAAATATACAACAAACTGCACATTTCCTTTATACTGAGTCACATCTGCGGCGAACTCCCACGAGAATACAATGCTATCTCCGGACACTGTGGCATCACTGACAGTATAGTAGTTGACCTGTCCATTGGCATTTCTGTAGTTAATCCGGATGTTCAGTTTCGAGAGATCGCGGCCATGATAGTATCGCGTCATTTTGAATCGTGCAACATTGACATTCAAATCTCCTTCTACACCAGCGACAACGCCCTTTTCCGGGATCGCGATTGTTCGAAGATATTCATCGATCCGGAACTGGAATTCCTCTTCCGTATCTGAAGCTGCCAGCGTCACAGGCTCTGCCGTTTCGTAGTCCGCCTCTGTTGCTTCGGCAAATAATTCGTCTGTTGTTTTAGCCATCCTGTCTCACCTCCACCCGTCCCGTTGGGATCCGGATTCCCTCTCTGCTCTGTCCGATTACATTGATATACCATTTATTGCCTGAAAGCACTTCCGCCGGCACCATGCACTTATTATTTGATACTTTTGTCGGCCAGCATGCGGCACCTGGAAGGTTCAGCCGACGGAACTCTGCCACTTTGGCCATCCCGCTCCATTCCTGATCGAACTCGAATTCCGCCTGCAGATATTCGCTCGATCCTGGAATGATATCCGAAAAATCCCCTTCCTGCTCCAGCTTCTGCCCCTTCACCCGAAACTTTAATGTCCTCATAATAGAACTCCTTTCCTACCCTACGCAGTCCTTTTCCACATATAGCAGACAATATAAGGTGGCATAATATTTTTGTCTCCGCCTTCGTTCGATGTAAAGTTGTATCTTGCTGCTCCCGTCTTGGATGTTGGTAAATTCCACTCAACATGATCATTGTTTGTGTACACAACAGAACCATTCTTTCCTGACGTCATATCTCCAACGTCCTGCCTTGTTGTGTCCATGTACATTTTATTGGAATCAACACCAACCGTCTGCGTATGATGGTGTCGTATATTTATCGTTTTGGTGCCTCCTGTTTTTCCGACCTCTGAGAAATCACTGTCATTGACATCTACTCCAACAAGCACACGGCCGGCAGCATATGCCTCCCATGTTCCCTTCCCGAAAGTTTTGCTTGGATTTTCTGGATTCGTAGTGATGTAGAGGCTTCCGATCGGATAAAAAAGATCTACCATCATTCCGCCGATCAATGACTTGAGTGTTTTCCACGTAAGTTTTTTATTCTTTCCGTCTTTATCCGGCGGATTAATCAGGAATAGCTCGCTGTCATCAACTGTATCCGTTTCCGTAAGATCATAAGTATGTCTTCCCATAATCTCTCCTCCTTATTCTGGTATAAATTCCACGATATACAAATCCGTGGATACTCCTCCGCCTCCTGAACCTCCTGATTTATAGCGTAGAACATGATTCCAAGACGGATTGTAGTTGTAATAGCTCCGGACACAGATCTCCGTTCCGGTCTGATCGCCTGTTGTGCCGCCTACCACATCTCCGTGTTCATTGATCGATGCGTGGACAATCTGACCGTTCCCCAGGTACAGAGCCGTGTGATAACCGCTACGCAGCAGCACGTCCCCACGTTTCAAACCATTTCCGGTACTTACATCAACAGATCCGATGACATCGTGAAATCCATTGGCCGTGAAGTCTGCCAGCATGGTGCTTGTCGTGCCGGAATATCCGCGGCTTGAAATCATATCAATGCCACCCTGCTTCCAGCCATGGTACTGGAAGGAACTGCAGTCGTAATCCGGTCCTTCTCTGTATGCCTGATCATAACCGTGAGAATTGTCATTGGCTATCGCTATTTCCCAGCTGCAAACCTTCTCGATCACTGCGGCCGAGCCGTCATCCGTACTTCCGGAAAGATTGTTGTACCAATACCTTGCCTGTGTTTTCCGTGCAGGCTGTGCACTGCCGGCATGTTGTTCATAATTCAGCTCAAACAACTCGGCCAGAGTTTCCACCGATGCTGTAGAAGTTGAAAACTGGGCGAAGGTCATCGTCGTTGTCACCTGCTGCCACTGGATGCTGTTTTCTTTCTCATATATGATGCGCTCCAGCTGTCCATCAATGTCCCCGATCGCATAGCCCCTTCCGTTTGCCCAGTTGGTGTATTTGGTCGATGGCGTCCATTGAACAAGACCGTATCCAAGATCAACACGGCTGCTGTCCAAGCCCTGCCAGATTCCCGGATTGATTGTGGACTCCGATTGCATATTCCCGAGCATCGCACACACAGCTTCCTTGCTCCATCCACGCGCCATCAGATAATTAAGTATGTACTGCGCATTGCCTGTCATCTGCGCTACCGTAAGGTATGCATTACTGCTGATTACTGCCATGATCTTCTCCTTTGTCTGTCAAAAACTGCCGTTCTGCGAATTTCCACCGATTACGATTCCGTTTTTGAGCGTCAGGAACGTTCCATTCGAGAACACAACTTTTCCAGATACTCCTGCTGATGATCCCATGCGGAACTTATCCGCCTGGACCGCGATTTCTCCATTCTTACCATCCAGTGTGATATATGCCTGGTTCTGTCCATTGCCGCTGATCGTAGCAATCCAATGGCTGCCATCGCTCTCGATCATCTGCATCAGATAAATTTCACAGATCCGTGCTCCCTGCTTGTCTGTCACGACCATCTTTCCATTTTCAAGAGAAACTGAAAATCCATCTACTTCATTTTTACTGATCACCCTTCCGTTGATCGCAGCTCCGTTGTTATCCATCTGGCAGATTACGTTTCCATTCTGGTCCAGCACCTTAACACTGCCGTTTCCGTTATCTTTTCCACCGAATACGGCAGTTCCGCCCTTGATCCAATCGAAATTAAGACCGATCACAGAAAGGATATTCAGCACTGCGTTTCCGTTCTTGTCCACGCCAGCATTCCAGGTTTTTCCACCATCCGTCGAAACGGCGATTGCATCAATGGTCCGTTTCCAGATCGTCGATGATTCTTCCAACCTCGGTTTGTTGTGCATATAGAAGATCTTACTGCCGTCTGCTTGCACTTCCTCCGTCTGATATGCACCGAATGCCGTTGTCATCAGATTCCAGAGCTGTTTTTCCATCTTGTCATAATCCGAAATCTCCCGATCTGTATAATTCTGTGATTTGATATACGCCTTGGTCACTGCCGAAAACTGATCGCTCCGGTTCTTTTCCGGCGTCTCAGCCCCGCATGAAATACTCTGCGCCGCACCGACCGCGAAGGTGGTATTCGTAACATAGGTATAATACTTTTCACCTTTTCTGGTTGTCACGCAGGCAGCATCTCCGGCTTCAATGGATGGATCGCTCGGAATGCTCGAAGAGATAGTTCGAAACTGCATATCATATAATTTGCTGTACAGATAAGCCGCAACCTCTTTCGCCTGCTCCTCGCTCTGAATCAGGTCATTATCCTCAATCACAAGGCTGTAGTCCGTATCTCCGCACAGATACGTTGTCTGATCATACAACACACCTGCGCCGGTGATCTTAATATCCTGTTCTCCGGCTGTCAGGCTGTATTTTTCCGGGATCTGATGGCAGTAATAGACATCGTCCTCGATAGTGCTGTTCAGCATTTCTTCTCTGGATACCGTGTCCCATAAAAAAATTTCATCATCGGCATCCATCAAAATCGGCTCATCATTCTCATCCAGAAGCACCTGCTCTTCGAGATTTTCGCCATACCAAGACAATTCCAGCTCGCCGTCTGCATTGCACCGTGCATATTTGCAGCAGATCTGCGCTGCCATGGAAATCACATCACGGTATGTCAGAGCGTCGCTTTCCGGCCGCGTGCCTACGATGTAGTTATCGTTATCCCATCTCTTGGATGCAAGAATGACGCCGCAGCTCCGGCAGGCATCCTGCACGATCTGCCGGATTGTTGCCGGATAGGTAAGGGTACTGTCATACTTTTTGTCGAAACGAGCCATATTATCATAAGCTTCCAGCCGCAAGCCTGCTCCCTGGCGCGTTGCATTGGATATCGTATACGTGCCCTTTCGCAGCAGCTCCGGCCCCTCCTCCAGGTCGATCGAGACAATGGCAGCAACCGATGCCCCTTCCAGCGTCATGCTGTCGTACTGCCCGTCCTGATTATTCAGCGTAGCCGTCCATTTGCCGATAATGGCAGCGCCGATGTCAAAACTGTTCGTTCCCGAAGTTGCATCCGCGATGCTGTAGGACAATATCTTCCCATTATCAAGCTGCAACTCTGTTCCATCGGCCAATATGATTTTATCCGCAACTTCCAGATAGCGGTTTTCGCTTTGCAGCTTTTTTCTGCATTCTTTACTTGTTTTGATCATAGTTACCTCTGTACAATATCAACGCTGACGCTTTTATAGTAATACACACCGGAGATCTCCCCGGCATGCTCCTTGGACAGTGTACCGCGGTACGTTGTCAAGGTATGATCCTTTCCCGCATCGTGGAACGTAAGTGGAAAGAAACCAATTACCAGGCTGTTTTTCAGCAATTTTACCTCATCTTCCGTCAGCCATTCCCATTTCAGACCGACCGTTTTCTTTTCGGCAATCGCCTCTCCTATCATCGTTCCGTTCAGCGTCCGCCCCGTGTCCTCTGACCAGATGATTTCATCGTTTACGGTCATCGAAGTCGGGGCAGGAAGGTTTGTTTTTCCTGCCCTCAGTAACATGCATTTCCTCCTAATTAATCTGTACCGTGTTGTATCTCCGGTCCATTTCCTGTTGCACCTTCTGCTGAGCTCTGGCAAGAGTTTCGCCATCGATCGAGAAGCCAAGTGCAGACAGTGCTGCGACAATCCGAAGCACGGCGGAATTCACAATGCTTTCCAGCTCCGCTTTCGTCACACTGCCACC
>ERZ832317.3495-NODE-3495-length-16335-cov-11.596314_pt1 | contig 16335 bp, 10 predicted proteins | sample MGYA00519695_ERZ832317 | MGnify/ENA primary metagenome ERZ832317 (study PRJEB31850, sample SAMEA3708726) | human gut metagenome | biome: human gut; feature: human-associated habitat; material: faeces | place: China | collected 2014 ...
GCCCCTGGGCTCCATTGAACGCATCAATATTCTTTTCGCTGAGAATCTTCTCAAAGATTCGGTCTCCAAGCTGTTTTATTTTGGTAACAAGAAATCCGCCGTTCATTTTCATGCAAATGCTCCTATATAGTAGTTTGCTTCAAATAATACCATATAGGAGCTTTGTTGTCAAGAGGCTGTATGTCTAAAACATCCGGCGAGTTTTTCATCGCCTGCGCTTTTTGTGTTCTTTCCGCCCGAAAGCATTGACGCACCGCGCCGAATCCTGTATCATGAAGCTGTTCATTCGGCTGTTTCTGCCCGTTTGGGCATTGTGCATATTATGAAAGGAGTCCTTTCCTCATGGCGATGAATCTGACCCAGAAAATCCTGTCCGCGCACCTGCTCAGCGGCGAGCTGGTTCCCGGCTCGGAAATCTCCATCCGCATTGACCAGACGCTGACGCAGGATTCCACCGGTACGATGGCGTACCTGCAATTCGAGGCGATGGGCGTCAAGCGCGTCAAGACAAAGAAGTCCGTGGCGTACATTGACCATAACACGCTGCAAACTGGCTTTGAAAATGCGGATGACCACTATTACATCCAAACGGTGACGAAAAAGCATGGCATTTACTGCTCTAAGCCCGGCAACGGTATCTGCCATCAGGTACAGCTGGAGCGCTTCGGTGTGCCGGGCTACACGCTGCTCGGCTCGGACAGCCATACGCCTACGGGCGGCGGCATCGGGATGCTTGCCATCGGCGCGGGCGGACTGGACGTTGCGGTCGCGATGGGCGGCGGCGCGTATTATCTGGCGTGCCCGCGTGTCGTCGGCGTGCGCCTGCATGGCAAGCTGTCCTACGGCGTTGCGGCGAAGGACATTATTCTGGAAGTCCTGCGCCGGCTGACCGTCAAGGGCGGCGTCGGCAAGGTGATGGAGTACATCGGCGACGGCGTGAAAACGTTGAGTGTCCCGGAGCGTGCGACGATTACGAACATGGGCGCGGAACTCGGCGCAACGACCTCCATCTTCCCGTCGGATGAAGTCACCCATGCGTTCCTCAAAGCGCAGCAGCGTGAGCAGGACTTCGTGCCGCTGTCCGCAGACCCGGATGCGGCGTATGACGAAATCCTCGACATTGATTTGACCGCGCTTGAGCCGCTCGTCGCGAAGCCCCATATGCCTGACATCGTGGAAACCGTCAAACAGTGCGGCCCGATTAAGGTCGATCAGGTGTTTATCGGTTCCTGCACGAACTCTTCCTATACCGATATGATGCGCGTCGCCCGGATTTTGAAGGGTAAGACTGTGCATCCGGACGTGAGCCTTGTCATCGGCCCCGGATCGAAGCAGGTGCTGACGATGCTGGCACGCAACGGCGCTTTGGCGGACATGATTGCGGCGGGCGCGCGCATTCTGGAATCCGCCTGCGGGCCATGTATCGGCATGGGGCAGTCGCCGCGCACGAACGCCGTCTCCGTTCGCACGAACAACCGCAATTTCTACGGCCGCAGCGGAACAAAGTCCGCCGGCATTTACCTTGTCTCCTGCGAGACGGCGGCTGTCACGGCGCTGACTGGCGTGCTGACGGATCCGCGCTGCCTTGACATTGACCTCGACATCCCGATGCCGGAGACGTACACCGTCAACGACAATCTGGTTATCCCTCCGGTCGCGCCGGGCGAAGAGGACACGGTGGAGGTCGTCCGCGGCCCGAACATTCAGCCCTTCCCGCTGGGCAAGCCGCTGGCGGATGCCATTTCCGGCAAGGTGCTGCTGAAGATGGAGGACAACATCACCACCGACCACATTGCGCCGTCGGATGCGAAGCTCCTGCCGTTCCGCTCGAATGTGCCGTACTTGTCGGACTTCTGCCTGACCCCCGTGGACGCGACGTTCCCGGCGCGCGCGAAGAAGGAAGGCGGCGGCATCCTCGTTGCGGGCATGAACTACGGGCAAGGCTCCAGCCGCGAACACGCCGCGCTTGTCCCGCTGTATCTGGGTATCCGCGCTGTCGTCGCGAAGTCGTTCGCCCGTATTCATCAGGCGAACCTTATCAACAACGGCATTCTTCCGCTGACGTTCCAGAATGAGGCGGATTACGACCGCATCGCGCAGGGCGACACGCTGAGCCTGCCGCACGTCCGCGAGACGGTGGAAAGCGGCAGCGACACGTTTGTGCTGCATAACGACACGAAGGACGAGGATTACATTGTGCTGATGCCGCTGACCGCGCGCCAGCAGGGCTGCATCCTCTATGGCGGACTGCTGAATTATACAAGAGAGAGCGCAAAGACGGAATAAGATAGTTTGTCCCCCGGAAGTATGGGCTTCCGGGGGATTTTTTCGTGGGGGGGGTAGTTAAGTTATAGGTATTTCTTGAAAACCTTCTTGAATTTTAGCGACATTTCCATCATCCAGTCAAACTGTGCATTCCACGCGCTGCGATTGTCAAAATCGACCTGTCGTGTCAGCATAATGCGGCTTGCTTTCTTTTCTGGAAGTTCCCGCCAGTCAAGCGTAACGCCCAATTCCTGCTCAATGGCATTCTGTTTTTCAAATAACTGATGATAAAGATCCTTGTCGCCGCGAATATACAGTTCAACAACAAGCAGATTTTCTGTTTTAACCGCGCGTAAGCAAATATCATAAACAGATGAGCCAATGCTCAGGTTCATCCACATTTTGTTTGATGCTTTTCGCTTGCCAAATTGCCTTGCGAACTGCGCGTTTGCATACGCATAGTCATTGAATGCTGTCCAGTAGTCCAAGCGGAACTGCTGGCTTTCTGTCTGCTGCTGATTCTTTTTAACGCTCTTAATCCAGTCATTCGGCTTCTCAATCACGCTGAACTTCACCGCAGGATTGGAGCTGCCGACTTTATACAGGTGGATTTCGCACAGGAAAAAGCCAATGTCGTCATCCGTGTGGTTATTCAGCCACTCAATCGCCGCGCGGTGTTCCTCGCGTGCGTGCTTTACCACCCAGATAATCGTCCGAGCTTCTTTCCCGGCAGCGTAGGTGATAAGTTTGCCCAGATGGTCGTGGTTGGTATCTTCCAGCTGGTTTTCGATGATAACCTTCTGCCCCGTTGCAATATCGGTCGCGATAATATCCACGCTGAAATCGCCCACAGCAGATTCTGTTCCGTCGACTGCAATTTCCATGCCGATTTCATTGCCCAGAATCGCGATGTTCTCATCCTTCGCCAGCCACGGCGTAAAATCCAGTGCCTCATGCGGCCAAACCTTCCGCAAATCCTGTACTTCAGTCAGAACTTCAAGCTGCTCCATTGGGCTACCTCCTTTTGTGTGCGGCGTATAGCGGGCGCTTATCTTATGATAGCAGATAGGCAGGGAAACGTCAACCGTAAGTATGTTTCTTTCTCGCAGCAAAACAGCCGGGGACTGCCTTTCCAGCAATCCCCGGCTTTCGTAATTCCTATGAATTTTTTACTTGACTTCCAGCAGGTTCTTGCATTCCGCGAACGCGCGGCGGCCAATGATTTCAATCGTCGCGGGCAGGGTTACGCTCTTGAGCTTCGTGTTGCCCTCAAACGCTTGCGCGCCGATTTCCACCACTGGCAGACCCGCCACCGTGTTCGGAACGGTCAGCGTCGATGCCGTGCCGTTGTACTTGACGACCACAATGCCCGTAGAGTCGTCACGAACCGCGAACACGAAGTCGCCTGTCACGGTGAATGCCTTGTTGACAGATTCGAGCTCCGTATTGCCGGACAGCGCCTTAATCGTGATGGTGTAGTCGCCCGGCTGCAGCAGCTTCAGACCCGGCACCGTGTAGTTCAGCGCCGCCGTTTCGCCCAGCAGCGCAGCCGTGCCATCCGGCGTGGTCAGCAGCAGCTGATACTTCGTTGCGCCGCCAGCAGCCGTCCACGTCACCGTCAGGTCGTCGCCCTGCTTCGCGGCAGGAATGGTCACAGTCAGCGGATCGTCGGTCACATACAGCGTCAGGGACTGCGCCGGGGAAAGCTCGCCAGCGGTCGTTCCGTAGTAGGGTTTGAACTGAATCGTGCGGACACCGTTGCCGCTGCCCAGCGAAGCGAAGGCGCGCTCGATAACCGTCACATCGCCAGTCGTCGGATAGCTGGTATTTGCCTTGCCGTCCACATACAGGACGACCTTTGTCGCGTTCTTGGTGTTGACCGTGAACGTCACCGGCACATTCAGCTTCACGCGGCTGGGATTCATGGTGAAGTTGACGACTTCCGGCTTGTTGACCACGGTCGTCGTCAGTGTAATCGTGTACGCCTTAAACTTTTCGCCCGCGGTCGTGCCGTTGTAAGGCTGGAACTGAATCGTACGGACGCCGCCATTATTCCCCAGCGACGAGAACGACATCGTGAACTCGTACTTCGACATGCTGGTCGTTACGTCCTCAAAGCGGCGGTTCACCTGCCCGTCGACATACATCAGCAGCTTCGTTGCGTTGTCCAGATAAACAGTGAATTTAATCTGCTCGCCCAGCACCGCGGTCGTCTTGTCAATCTTGACATTCGCAATCACGGGGGCAGCAGACGAACCACTCGTCAGGGAAATGGTGGTTGCGGAGGTCTTGTCGCCGCCGACTGCGCCGTTGTAGGCTTGGAACGCAATGGTACGCTTGCCCCCGTTGTTCCCCAGCGAAGAGAACGCCATGGTGAAGGTGTATTCCGTCATATCAGGGGTGATGTTCTCGAAGCGGCGGTTGACACTGCCGTCGATGTACATCAGCACCTTCGTGGCGTTCTTGATGCGCAGGGTGAAGGTGATATTTTCGCCCAGCGTCGCGTTCGGATTGCTGATTTTCAGCAGTTCAACCCGCGGCTTGTTCGCCACGCTGATGGTAATCGTCTTGGTGTCGGACATAGCGCCGGGCGTGCTGCCATTGTAGGGCTGGAACGCCACCGTGCGCACGCCGCCGTTTGAACCGAGCGTCGAGAAGGACATCTGGAACGTCGTTGCGCCGTCCTTCACGTCGTAGATGTAGCGGTTCAGCTTGCCATCAATGTAGACACGCATCTTCGTTGCGTTCTTGGTGTTGATGGTGAAGGTGATGGTTTCGTTCAAATCAACCGTAGATTTGTTCAAACTCCAGCTGGTCACGGTCGGCTTGTTCGGGCTTTCGTTTGCGACAGTCACAACACGTTCGGAGGTCTTTTCGCCCGCCGTCGTGCCGTTATAGGCTTGGAACGCAATGGCGCGCTTGCCCCCATTGCTTCCCAGCGACGAGAAGGACATGGTGAAGGTGTATTCCGTCATATCGGGGGTGATGTCCTCGAAGCGGCGGTTGACACTGCCGTCGATGTACATCAGCACCTTCGTGGCGTTCTTGACGCTCAGGGTGAAGGTGATGTTTTCGCCCAGACCCACGGTCGTCTTGTCGATATTCTTTACCGTTACCTGCGGCTTGACAGACGGCTTCGTCAGCGTAATCGTTTGTTCAGCGGACTTTTCGCCGGGCGTATTGCCGTTGTAGGCTTGGAACGCGATGGTGCGCTTGCCCCCGTTGCTCCCCATTGAGGAGAAGGACATGGTAAGCGTCGACGTGTCGGTGGGCACGTCGTAGATGTAGCGGTTGACGCTGCCGTCAATGTACATCAAAATCTTGGTGGCGTTCTTCGTGTGGATGGTGAAGGTGATATTCTCGCCCAGCTCCGCCGTCGCCTTGTCCATTTCGAACGTCGGTTTGCCCGGAATAATCACATCCGCGCGGTCGATGTTTTCGAGGTCATCCGGCACGTCCGTAGGCGCGGGGGTCGACGCGGGTTCCTCGGTCGGCTCAACAGCGGGCTCTTCGGTCGGCTCAACAGCGGGCTCTTCGGTCGGCACGACAGCGGGCTCTTCGGTCGGCTCAACAGCGGGTTTCTCGGTCGGCACGACAACAGGTTCCTCGGTCGGCTCAACAACGGGTTCCTCGGTCGGCACGACAACAGGTTCTTCGGTCGGCACGACAACGGGTTCCTCGGTCGGCACGACAACAGGCTCTTCCGTCGGCACGGGCGTGGGCGCAGGGGTCGGCACGGGTTCTTCCGTTGCAGCTGCAAGCACCAGCAGGGCACTGGGCATTTCCACGCCGCTCGCGAAAACACCGGTGTGACGTTGATTCTCAATGCCCTCTTCCGGCACGGGATGCACTGCATCCGCCGCCAGATAGCCATATGCAACGCCAGCCGTCTTGTCATACACGCAGACGGAAATCCGTTCATTCAGCTGACCCTTCTGCGGACGATGCGTCACATACACTACGCCAGTTACCTGACCAACCAGCTCATCGCCCGTCGGATTCAGGTACAGCTGTGCGCTGCTGAACGTCGCGGCAAAGCCGGAGTCAAAGAACTCGTTATCCAGCACGGAGCGGCTGTAATCTACGGCTGCTTCGTCCACGATTTCGGGCGCTTCCGTTACCTCGGGAACATCCGTCGTTTCGGGGATTTCCGTTGCTTCGGGAACATCCGTCGCTTCGGGAACATCCGTTGTTTCAGGAACATCCGTCGCTTCGGGAACATCCGTCGCTTCGGGGATTTCCGTTACCTCAGGAACACCCGTCGCTTCGGGGATTTCCGTTGCTTCGGGAACATCCGTCACTTCCGGTGCTTCCGTTGCTTCGGGAACATCCGTTGCTTCCGGTGCTTCCGTCGGCACGACCTCAACCGTTTCCGCCGGCGGAGTTTCCGGCGCTTCCGCAGCCGCCGTCAGCACTGTTCCCATACTGCCCGTCACCATGAATACAGCCAGCAGGAAAGACAATGCCTTTCGCATCCACTTTTTGTCCTTCATCGTCCTCACTCCTTGTTCCGTGCAATCTTCCGGCACGACGTATGGTTGTGCCAATGGCAAGCGATTGCTGCTTTCCATCTTTCTTTTCGCGGCGAGCCGCAGTGCTCCCGGTGGATATAGCAATCTCTTTCCCAATTCCAGCTATATTGTAACAAATTACAAGTCGCCTGTCAATACTTACCGCGCAGAAAGCCGCATTTTATACAAAAATCAAGGCATTTTCTCTGCATCTGTCTCGCGGAACTGATTTTTCCATTGCTGAATTGCCGTGGTCGGCAAATCAATTTGCGTCTCCCATGCGGAACAGATGCGCTCCTCCAGCACATCCAAATTCCCGCCGCGGGGCAGGACGGGTAGATTCGTGTCCTTCGCGATTTCACTTGCGCGGTTGTCTACCGCCAGGATCAGGCTTCGGCAGCCCATGTTCATTGCGTGGATGCCGCCGTGCAGCCTCGTGCCAACGTAGTCAATTCCGCCTGATGCCAAAAGCGCTGTGTAATCTCGCAGATTCGGCTGAATCAGGTCCAAATTCTGCGTCACACGCGCATCCATTTGGCGCAGGCAGGCGTAGTCCTCAACTGCCTGCAGCCACACATACACTTCGCGATAGTGCTTTTGCAGCATGGTCAGCATCTGAGCATCCTGCTCCGGGCTGCTACGGTAGTCCGTCAGCGTTGTCACGACGCGCTCCGCCTTGTGCGTCGGAATCTGCGCGCATTTGTCGGCTGTCAGCCCCCACATTGTCGGACACGCCGTATTCAGCACGTTCGTGATGCCCAGCTTCAGCAGGCGCTGGCGCGTGTATTCGTCGCGCACCGCGTGCAGGTACTGCCCATCCAGCAGCGTTTTTAGAATCCGCTTCGTGTACCCTGTCGGCTCGTCCTGGTATTGATACCACCCCGCGCCCAGCAAAATGACATGCGTGCGCTGAAATTTCTCACGAATCAGGCGGAAATTCAGCAGCTCCCGCTTGTGCAAATCGCCGCAGCGCATCATCACCGCGTCGCGCAGGCGGATATTCCACATCCTTTGGCGGCGCATGTCCGAGGAAAGCAGATTCGTCCCGCAGACAAATGCGTAATCCGCACTGCCGACGTGCTTCATCGACACTTTCGACAGCCTGTCCCGAACCGGCACGGCGACGGACAGCTGCACAGGAAAGCAGTCGTGCAGCACATGCTCGCAGGCGTTTCGGATGATGAAATCTCCCTGATTCGCTGTTGAGATGGTAGGGTCAAAACGCACAATTTTGCGGCAGTGCTGCATTTCCTGATCGATCATGCCTTCTTCCTCCATTTGCGCAAGAAACTCCGCCCTTTTTCAAGCATCCAGCGATATTCTGCCGTCCGTCCCAGCGCCAGCGTGTACAGGAGCGCTGTCACCGCCGCGCAGGTGATGCCCTTGATGATAATCCACATCAGCGTATGCCCCATCCGCGCGCACAGCAGCAGCGACAGCAACATCACCGCGCCGTTGAGCAGCAGCAAGCCTCCCTGCGCCTTGAAATACGCGGCAGCGCTGCGCCCGAAGGTGCGATGGAACAGCACTTTCGGCTCATACCAGAAGATGGTGCAGAGCCGCGCCAGCCCTGTTGCGCCGATGATGCCCGCCACGCCGAAGAAGTGCCCCAGCAGGATGGACAGCAGGATGTTGACCAGCGCCGTCATAAACATAACATATTTCATTTGCCGAAAAAGCCCCAGCGTTTCGCGGTACATCCACACAGGCGCGACGATGGTGCTCAGGTAGAACGTGAACAGCACCGCCGCCACTGTCCCTGTATCCATCAGGTATTCTTCGCCCACCCAGATGGGGATGAAATCCTGCACAATCGCGCCGTACGCGGCGACGCAGAAGCCCGTAATCGCCCCGAAGAGGACAATCAGGTTGCGGAACATGGCGTATGACTTTTCCGAATTCTTCTCGGCATTCAGATTTCCCAAGCTGGCGGAAATGCCGGTAATCACGATGGAAACGAATGTCGTCACATACGTCGTCAGCGACGCGTAGTTGGAGTAGTAGCCGACGAACACCGTGCCCAGCATGACGGAAATCAGAATGTTGTCCGTGTTGTTGATGAGTATTGTCGCCAGCTTGTAGAGAAACATGGAGCGGATGTTGTCGTTCAGCTCCTGCTTGCGGTGCATCGGCTCGTGTTTCTGCTTTTCCCGCAGGAAGGGGTACATCTTATCCGCTAAATGGCTCAGCACCGCGTTCTGCAGGAGGGTGCAGGCGATCTGAATCAGCAAATAGCCAAGATAGCTGCCCCAAATCAGCAGGCACGCCATCTGCGCCGCATACTGCACCACCAGCGCCGCGGCGGAAACCATGTTTTGCAAATATGCCTTCTGGTCGGCCTGAATCAGCGTCGTTTTGTAGATGACCAGATAGGATGCCACGGAGTTCGCCAGGTACAGCACATAGTAGACGATCAGCTGCGCCATCGGCAGCTCACTGCTGATGATGAGCGGCAGGAAGGGGATTACCGCCGCGCCCAGCAGCGCTACCGCCAGCGCAATCAGGCGGTAAATGCGACGATAATAGCCCAGCAGGTGCTGAATTTCGCCCGTGTCGCCCCGGTGCAGCGGTGCGTACAAGCTGTACACCAGCACGTTGCCCACGCCCAGTTCCGCCAGTGACAGCATGGCCAGAATGTTGCTGTACAGCCCGTTGACACCCGTATAATCCGCGCCCAGCCGGCGCACAAACACCGTTCGCACGGCAAAAGCCAGCAGCAGCGTGAGCACCTGCCGCACTGCGCCTACACCGATGTTGCGTGCCGTGTTTTCGCTCCTTGATGCTGTGTTCATGATTCCTCTCCGCCTGTTTCGCCCGTCTGCTCCTGCGCCGCGTCCTCCGGCTGCGTGTTAAACGTCAGGCGCAGTTTTTCCGGCGGCACAGTGCAGCGCCTCCTGCGTTTCTTCTGCCTGCGCGCATTTGCCGGCAGATCAGGCGCTTCCTCCGCGTCCGGCTGCCACTTGCCCAGCAGTCCCAGAAACAGTATGTTCAGGAAAACGCCCTCCGTGTTGATGCACAGGAAATACAGCAGGAAAACGCCCAGCACATACAGCAGCCGCTCCTTGGCAAATTTGGTGCGGATACCGAGGTACATCAGCCATAGCCAAACTGCCGGGAGAATCAGGCCTGTATCCATGACGAAGGCGGCAAAGCCATTGGAAATATTCTGCACCCTGTGTTTCAGCAGGATTTCCGCCTTCCGCTCCGAGAAAACGCCCTGCCCCGCAATGGGGGATTCCAGCCCGATTTCAAAGCCGCTGAAGGTGTCGTTCCACCGCGTGTAGAACGAACCGCCGGAATTTCGTCCGATAATCTTGCTTTCCACCACGCCCGTGACAGACTCGATGACAAACAGCAAAATCAGCCCAATGAACGCCGCCATCTTGATGCTGCGCGCCATTTTCCTGCCCTTTTTGCGGAATGCCACCGTCAGCAGCACAACGCCCAGACAAATAAAGCCTGTTGTGGACAGCGTGCTGAGGATGGTGACGATCAGCAGCGCAATTGCCCAGCGGTATTTCTTCTTGCTCATGCCCATGCGCGTTTCGTCGCTCATCAGGAACAGCAGCGCGAAGTTCAGGAAAATCTGGTGGCTGCCCGGCTCGTTGAACATGCCCGCGTTGCGGTGGAAAACCGGGATGTTCAGCCAGCCTAAGGTAAAATAAGGCGTCAGATAAAATCCGTTGACGCTGGAAACTTCGTAGTGCAGCAGCGGCAGCGGCAGCGACAGCAAATCGCCGATGACGAAGGAAATCAGGCTGATGGCCGCCTCTGCCAGCATGACTTTGGTATACAGCCGCATATACGTCCGATACCCGATGCAGCTTTGCAGAACCAGCACATAGCCGATGTTGCAAAGCCAAATGACAATATCGTTGATGTGGATGCCGTTCTGCGGGTTGACAAAGCTCGTCAGCAGCAGCGCCGCCGTCAGAAGCAGCGTCAGGCGTACATTCTGGACGCTGATTTTCGGATGATGCGCCCGCGTCAGCAGCAGAATCGACGCAATCAGCATGGCTGCCATCAGCGGCATCCGCAGCACCTGAAAATACAGCGAACCCATGCCCAGCACGCCAATCAGCACACAGAGTGCATCCACATGGTTCTTTGTGATTCGGATTTTCATCGTGCAATCTCCGTATAAATCTGATGCAGTATCTCCAGATTCTTCTGCGCATCATGCGTTTTTCCAGCGTGTTCTCGCCCGGCGCGCGCCATCTGCGCCGCTTTTTCCGGATGCGCGAACATCTCGCAGATATCATGCGCCAGCAAATGCGGGTCGTCTGCCGGATAAATCAGCCCTTCCACGCCGTGCGTCATCAGACAGCGCACGCCGCCGACATCCGACGCAATGCACGGTACGCCAAGCAGCATCGCCTCGCCCAGCGAATTGGGGGAGTTTTCAATGCTCGACGGCAGCACAAACACCTGACTTTTTAGATACCGCTCCTTCATTTGCTGTGCATTCAGGCTTCCGGTAAAAACAACATGGTCGTAGAGGTCGTTTTCGCGCAGCAGACGGTGGATGTACCGTTCATAGGCATTGCGCGCAAGCGACGGAATGCGCCCATAGTCCTTGCGCCCTACATAGAGCTTGACATCGGGATAGCGCTTGCGGACAATCGCCAGCGCCTGCAATAGCAGATGCAGCCCCTTGAGCGGCACATGCGCCTGACTGCAGAAGAGACTGTGCGGCTCGCAGTTGTCCAGCGACCATTCGCCGGTGTAGAACTCGTCCCGCAGCGTTTCGTTGTTGAAATGATAGGCCGCCTGCGGGGCAAGCTCCGCCATGCAGGCAGCATCCCAGTCGGTGCGCCCGATAACGTGCTGCACCCTGCGCAGGGCTTCCTGCTCATACTGCCCGACGCGGCGGTAGATTGCCTCCTGCCGGACGATATTGCCCTTCACCAAATCCTTCAGCGTGTGCCCGTGGCAGACGTGTTCCGGCAGATAAGCGCGATAATGCTCCGCGTATATGGACAGAAGCCCCTGAATGGAAATTACAATCCGCTCGCGCATCCCCATGTGTTCCGCCGCATCAACCATGGCCAGCGTGTGCTGATTTTCCGTGCCCCAGAGGTGAATGACATCCGGCTGCTCTTTGCGCAGAATATCCTCCAGCTGCCGGGTGTAGGCTTCGCCGCACCGCTGCGTAGGGCGTGTGGGGTTGACAAGCCCGTAATAGCGGTAGCCGTCCACTTCGCCCGTCAGCGCTTTCGGCGCGTCAAACACATACGTCAGCGCCGCATCCGGCAGCTGCGTCAGCCGCCGCGACAGCCCAACCAGCCAGCCCACGATATACACCGGGGGAAGCGATTCTTTTTCCGCAATGGCAGGGAGGATAATATTTCCCATCCACATGACCTTCACGCTTCAGCCCTTCCTTTCACTTTGCGCTGTGCGGCATCCGTCATTTCACCGCGCCCTGCGTCAGAAAATCCCGCAGCTTTTCCCGCTCCTGCGCCTGCGATTGGCAGTAGCGCGCAATGTTGTGCACATAGCGGTCATGCACGGCTTCATCCAGCAGCCTTTCCGGCGCAAAATCCGCCATGCTGGATACCGTTTTGCCCAATTCGTTTGCTTCCACCATTTGCAGCGTCCCGCAGCGGCTGCCCACAATCGGCACGCCCCGGAAGAGAATATCGAATACAACGCCGCTGCTGTGCAGGGAGTAATTCTCCGAATAGTTTAGGATGCAGTAGCGGCATTGGCGAATCGCCTCGTCATACGCCGCTTCGGACAGGTATTCCAGCCGCAGCTCGATGTTCTTTGCGCCCGCGCAGACTGCCCGCAGCTCCGTTTCCAGCGGCGCTTCCTGCACCCGACCCGCAATCAGCACCCGATACGGCGTGTTCCGCAGCTGCTTTGCCGCCTCAACGACGCCCTTGTCCGACGTAATCAGCCCGACCATGCCGAAATCATAGCGCTTCTGCGCATACGGCACAGGCGGCTGCATCGTTCCTGTGCTGATGTAATCGGATACGACGCACATTGGCCGCCCATACGCCGCGCCAATGGCTGCATTGGGGCAGATAACGCCGCTGATTTTCCGCCTGCACAGCGCATATAAGCCACGTTTCAAGGCTGAATTGACGCCGTCGGTGCTGTACTGGATGGCGTAGACCCGCGTTTCTTTCTTCTTGAACAGCGCAAGCCCCAGATACGCTGTTGCGACGGCGCTGCACTGGAGGACAATCACGTCATCCTGCGCTTCCCGAAGCAGCGCGCGCACGTTCTGGAACACGGCGCGTTTGTTGCGCGCCGCCGAACTGCCCACGATGTAATCATGCGGCAGACGAATCAGCTTGTCCCCGAAGCGGTCGCCGTACACCGGCCCGCCCGCAATGCGCACATCCATCTCCGCGCCGAACAGGTCAAGATAATTCTGCGCGACGGTGAAATAATGCCCAGCGGCAATGCCGTCTGTGCTGGTGCTCCGTACATCTGCCACAATCAGCCGCATGATGGTTCGTTCCTTTCGCCGCTTTTCTGCATCGCCTTGCTGTAAATCGACATCAGCTGACGATAATTTGCTTCCGCCGTGAAATTCTCCTGATACGTTTTCAGCGCGCCCTCGCTGACGGATTCCGCGTGCTGCAGCCGGTTGAGCGTCTGCGCCAGCTGCTCCGCCGAGTCCGCCGGAAACTTGAAGCCCGTCACGCCGTCCGAAATCAGGGAACCTGCGTTGCCTAAATCCGAGCAAATCACCGGCGTGGCGGCGCTGAAGGCTTCCACAATCGTCATTGGGAAGCCTTCATACCACTGTGTCGGCAGAATCAGCGCCTTGGACTGCCCCATCAGCGCCCGTGCCGCCGAATTTGGCACAAAGCCGCGCAGCTCCGCCTGCTTCAGCTTTTCCCGCGTCAGATATTCGCGGCACCATGCTTCCTCCGGCCCTGTACCGCAGATGATCAGCTTCATGCCCCCGCCTGAACGCTCGTAGCGCGCCCACGCTTCCAGCAGCAGCCGAATGCCCTTGAGCGCATCCAGCCGACCGATGTACACCACCTGATTTTCGCGCGCCGCGTATGGCATAATCGTCTCCGGCGGTTCCACAAAGTTCGGCTTTACGGACACGTTTTCCGGCGGAATCTGCTTAAGCGCCAGCAGCTTCTGCCGGTTGAAGTCCGTCAGGGTGATGTAATGCAGGCGGCTGTACGTTTTGAGGGCGCGGTGCAAACGTGTGCTGAGCACGCAGAGCACCGTCTGCAGGCGGCTGCCGCGGTAGCAGCGGTGCTTCACCGCGCAGTGCAGCCCCTTTTTCGTGCAGTCCTCGCAGATATGGCCGTCGCGGTAGAAAATCGCGTTCGGGCAGAGCAGGCGGAAGTTGTGCACCGTCTGCACCACGGGAACGCCCTCGCGCAATGCCGCGTAATACACTGCCGGGCCAATCAGCGGCAGCGTGTTGTGCACATGCACCAGCGAAATCCGGTTTTCGCGGATGCTCCGCCGAACCTCGCGGTATGTACGGATGCTGAAAAACATCCCCAGCGCACTGCGGATTTTCTCCAGCGCTCCCATGCGCGAAATTTCCTCGTTCCGCCGCGCATACAGCGCCGCAGCGTGACCGTGCGTTTCCAGCAGGTGCTTCTCGTTCGCCACAACGACATCCTCGCCGCCGGGAATCTGATAATAGTCGTGTACCAGCAGTACAGCGGGCTGTTTTGTCGCTTGCTGCATTTACTTTCTCCTGATGGCCGCGTTCCAGATGAATTTCAGATTCGTACTCCAGTAGCGCTGGAATAGCCGCTTCGGGTCTTGCATCAGGCGATAGAGCCATTCCAAGCTGTGCTTCTGCATCCATAACGGGGCGCGCTTGACGTTGCCCGAAAAGAAATCAAAGCCCGCGCCGACCCCAATCATCAGCCCGTGCACACGCCCTTGGTGCGCCGCCATCCAGCGCTCCTGCTTCGGCGCTCCCAGCCCGACCCACACAAAATCCGGCTGCGCCTGATTGATGCGCGCCACGGCAAGCGCATCTTCCTCCGGTGTCAGTTCGCGGAAAGGCGGCACGTCTGTGCCCGCAATTATCAGCCCCGGATACTCCTGCTGCAGGCGCGTAATCATTTTCTCCTGCACTTCCTGCGTGCTGCCGTAGAAATAATGCCGCCAGCCGTGTGCCGTGGACTGCCGAAAGACCTCCATCATCAGGTCAGGCCCGGTTGTCCGCTGAATCTGCGGATACCCGCGCCGCCGCGCCTCCTGCGCCAGCGGATTGCCATCCGGAATCGCCATCAAACCGCCGTTCTGCACGGCACGGTAGTCCGCATCCTCGTAACTGACGACGGTTGTATGTACATTCGATACGCAGATGTAATCTCCCTGCAATTGATGAATATTCTGCGCCAAATATTTCAGCAGCCAATTCATGTTGATGACAGCAATATTGACCCCTAAAATCGGACAGACCGGAATTTCACGCTTGTCCACTTTGCGGCAGTACTGCGCTGCTCCTTCGTGCGCCGTGGCAAACACCCCTTTCCCCGCTTCCCCAGCAAGAAACCTTGATACTATTTCCAGATTCATCTGCGCCATCTGCTTGCGCCTTTTCCCTTCTGGCGTCCGCTCATTCCACTTAGCGTAGCGCTGCTACGCTGCGTTCCATTCACGTTAGCCAGAATGAAAAATTCGCCGCGCATCTTGGCGCATTCTTATCTGGAAATAGTATGAATCATAAATTACCATTTTCATTATAACGCAAACATCAGTAATTTGCAAGCATTTCCATTTCAGATGATGAAGAAATTTCCTTTTTTTCTGCGGATGAATTGCTGCCCCGTATTCGTTCTTTCATTAGCATACCAATGCGAAAGGAGTATTCTTTATGAAGAACTGTATTTCCCGTTTCTGCCTGCTTGCCTTGCTTCTCCTGATGACCATCGCCCCCGTCCGCGCGGAAATTATCGGGCAGACGACGGAGAACGAGTACATCCACCGCCTGATTGCGGCCAACGGGCAGGAACTCTGCTTCGTGTCCGGCGAGAAAGACCCGTACCTTTCCTATGCGGATGTCAACTTCGACGGCATCAACGATGTGGTGATACTGACACAGCGCGGCGCGAGCAATTTCGTCTACCAGTTTTTCATTTTTGATGGCGAACAGTATGTTCTCTGTCCGCTGACGTTCACGAATTACGACCTTGATGCAGAACACAAAATTGTAAGGAGTTCTGCGAACGGCGGCTTGGCGGGCGGCATTCACAGAGAAACGCTGTACCGTTTTGAGGGGACGGAGGCGGTACTGCTGCGCTGGGCGGTCGGCGAGGAGAAAGAGGACTGGACGTTCGACGCGGATGGTTATACCGTCCGGCACTACAACAATGTGCTGACCCTGCGGGTCTGGGAACATGACCCGGATATGGACGGCATCCTGATTTTTGAGCAGGATGTATCTACTGAAGATGAAAATGCGCTGAGGGAAGCGTTTCAAGCGGAAAATGACGCGCTCTGGTCGGGCATCCGCTAAGGCACCACCGCACAATTCGGCGGCGCGACTGGCGATGTCTTTTCCGCCATCTGCGGCATGCAAATTCCTCGATTTACCGCCAGTAAACCTTCG
>ERZ832317.3502-NODE-3502-length-16319-cov-4.570954_pt1 | contig 16319 bp, 11 predicted proteins | sample MGYA00519695_ERZ832317 | MGnify/ENA primary metagenome ERZ832317 (study PRJEB31850, sample SAMEA3708726) | human gut metagenome | biome: human gut; feature: human-associated habitat; material: faeces | place: China | collected 2014 ...
GATGCATGATGGGGAAATCGTAATGTACGATAAGCCGGAGATTGTATTGCCGGTTTATACGGATTTTATGAGATAATGTATATCAGATGTGAGATGACTCCACATCTGCAGGTGGCGAGCAACAAATCAGTAACAGGTGAGTTCGTAATGGTTTAGAGTCAAACCAGAGAGAAATTTTATAATAAAAGAACAATAATTCTATAATAAAAAGATTTGTTATAGGATGAAATAACAGAAAAAGGGGAACGGTTGTTTTTTGTGGACAATCGTTCTTTTTCTTTAGAGCGTGTTTGAAAAACACGCTCTGGAAATTTGCAGATAAAACATTGAAAATAACAGCAGGTTTATATTGCATTAGATGGCTTATTGATATAAAATAAAATTTAAATGGAACACGGAGGTAAAAATGGAATTTGTTCATAAATCGATTATGCTGGAGGAAGTAATTGAGTCTCTGGCAATTAAACCGAACGGAATTTATGTAGATGGCACTTTAGGAGGTGCAGGTCATTCTTCTGAAATCGTAAAACGATTAGGAGAGGACGGAAGGCTTATTGGTATCGATCAGGATGGCGAAGCAATCGAAGCTGCGACAAAGCGTCTGAAACCGTATAAGGATAAAGTAACGATTGTAAGAAGCAATTATGCACAGATGAAGGAAGTACTGAGAGATTTGGGAATCCCCAAGGTAGATGGAATCCTGCTTGATTTAGGAGTATCCTCTTATCAGCTTGATAATGCTGAGAGAGGCTTTACTTACCGGGAAGATGTACCTCTTGATATGCGTATGGATCAGAGACAGACAAAGACTGCGAAAGATATCGTGAATGATTATAGCGAGATGGAGCTGTATCATATTATCCGTAATTACGGGGAGGACAAGTTTGCAAAGAATATCGCAAAGCATATTGTCCAGGCAAGACAGAAGGCTCCGATTGAGACAACAGGTCAGCTGATTGAGGTTATCAAGGCAGCCATCCCTAAAAAGGTGCGCGCTACAGGAGGACATCCTGCGAAGAAGACTTTTCAGGCAATCCGTATTGAGTTAAATCATGAGCTTGATGTGCTGAAGAATAATTTAGAGGACATGATTGATCTTCTTAATGATGAGGGAAGAATCGCGATTATTACATTCCATTCTTTAGAAGACAGAATCGTAAAGAATATTTTCCGTACCAGTGAGAGGCCGTGTATTTGCCCGCCGGAATTTCCGGTTTGTGTATGTGGCAGAGTATCAAAGGGAAAGGTTATCACAAGGAAACCAATTGTGCCTGGTAAGGAAGAGCTTGAGGAGAACAGTCGGTCTAAGAGTGCAAAGCTTCGTGTTTTTGAGAGGAGAATCACAGAAGGATAGAGACATTTTATCGTGTTGGAGGTAGAATATGGCACTTCGTAATACATCAGAACGTTATGAATACATTTATGGAAGCAACGTTAGAAAGTTAGAAACAGATACGGCAGGGAAGCAGACAGCAAAGACAGTTCCTGCAAAGAAGAATCTGAGAAGACCAGAACAAAGGAGAACGGGGAACAAAGCAGCAGATTCAGAAGCGGCGGCAGCTATTCAGAAGAATGCGGCGAAGTTTCTTGCGTTTGACTGGAAGTATACGCTGGTAGCATTGATTGCGGTAATCATATGTTCTGCAGCAGCAATGTTTTATCTTCATGCGAATGCACAGCTTAATGTGATGGAGAAACAGATTTCTGACCTTAAAACTGAAAAGACAAGTTTAGAAAGTAAACAGAGTGCGATTCAGGCTGAAATTGATAAATCAATCAATCTGGATCAGATTAAAGATTATGCCGAGAAGAAGTTACATATGATTTATCCGAAGGATTCCGATGTCCTTTTGTATCAGAGGGATTCTGACGATTATTTCCGGCAATATGAAAGTGTAGATTAAAGCAGATAAAGAACAGGTGGTAGTAAAGTGGCGAAGAAGAAAAAAGCAGACAGACGACTTACCACCCCAATGAAAGGGAAGCTGATATTGGTATTTGGAGGTATCATCTTCCTCTTTTTGATTTTGGTGGTGAAATTATGCTATGTGACAGCAACAAAGGGAAAAGAATATGAGACAGCAGTTCTAAGTCAGCAAAAACATGACAGTACAATTCTGCCGTTTGAGAGAGGCAAGATTTATGACAGGAATGGAAATATCCTGGCTACCAATGAGAAGATTTATACACTCATACTGGAACCGCAGAATATTTTGCTTCAAGATAAAAAATATGAAGAAGCGACAATTAATGCGCTTCATGAGTATTTTGGATTTAGTAAGAGTAAATTAAAGAAGACGATTGAGGATAATCCATATTCTTATTATGAAGTATATAAAAAGAATATGACATATGACGAAGTGGAGAAGTTTCAGAAGTTCTTAGACTTAGCGGATGCTTCTGCGAAAGGAGTCTCAAAAGCAAAGAAAGCAAAGATAGAAAGTGCCAAGATGGTAAAGGGAGTTTCTTTTGAGGAAGATTATAAGAGAGTTTATCCGTATAATTCTCTTGCCTGCCGTGTTCTTGGGTATACATCTTCAGGTAATGTTGGTAACTGGGGAATCGAACAATATTATAATAGTCAGTTAAACGGAGTGAACGGTCGTGCATACTATTATTTTAATGAGGAGCTTGACCAGGAGCAGTCTGTAAAAGAACCTAAGAATGGAAATTCTGTTGTCAGCACGATTGATATGCAGATTCAGAAGATTATTGAGCAGAAGTTAAAAGATTTTGATGATAAGATTGGAAGTAAGGTTACGAATATTCTTGTCATGAATCCGCAGAATGGAGAAATTCTCGGAATGACAAGTTCTTATCCATATAATCTGAATAAGCCGATGGATGAGAAAAGTCTTTTATCTCTTTATTCTCAAAGTGAGATTGATAAGATGAAAGCTTACACAAAGCAGAAACAGGCTGAGGAAACTACGGATAGTGAAGATGCTTCTGAAGATTCCAAAGATAGCACAAAAAAGAAAACAGATGACCAGAAAACAATCTATGATGCGTTTAATGAATTATGGAGAAACTCCATTATAAGTGATACAAATGAACCGGGATCTACCTATAAGCCATTTACCGTGGCAACAGGACTTGAGAGTGGGGCACTTACTGGCAATGAGAATTATTTTTGTACAGGTTCTCTTATGGTAGGAAAGCGTAACATCGGATGTTCCCATGTCCATGGAAACATTACATTAAAAGATGCGGTGGCAAAATCTTGTAATGTAGCAATGATGAACATTGGATTTAAAGAAGGCGCAGATACTTTTTATAAATATCAGAATATTTTCGGATTTGGACGAAGTACTGGAATCGACCTTCCAGGTGAGACAGATACAAAGAGTCTTGTATACAATGCATCGAATTATTCCAATAGTGTAACTTTAGCAACGAATGCTTTTGGTCAGAACTTTAACTGTACGATGATGCAGATGGCAGCAGGATTTTGTTCTCTTATTAATGGCGGCAATTATTATCGTCCGCATATTGTAAAGCAGATTCAGAGTGATAATGGGGCTGTAGTAAAAGATATCGGGAAAGAAGTGTTAAGAAAGACCATTTCCGAAGAAACTTCAGCGACGATCCGTTCTTATATGCAGCAGACAGTGGAGTCTGGAACAGGAACAAAGGCACAGATTGAAGGCTATAGTATTGGTGGTAAAACGGGTACTGCCGAAAAAATTCCAAGAAATAAAAAGGATTATTATATTTCCTTTATTGGATTTACCCCAGTAGAAAGCCCGCAGCTCTTAATCTATGTAACGATTGATGAGCCAAATGTTTCATTCCAGGCAAATGCCGGACTGGCAGTAGAGTTAGAAAAAGCCTGCATGGAAGAAATCGTGGATGTGCTGGGCATAAAGCCGGAAACAACAGATACATCTAATACAGATAATGCCAGCACTGAACAGAAGGACGATACGACCAGTGCTACAACAGAAGCCAGCAGCAATACGACAAAAAATAAAAAGAACACAAGCAGCAGCACGACAAAAAGTAAAAAGAATACGAAGGATGCAGCGAATCAGTAACAGCGAATTTAGAGCGTGTTTGAAAAATCATGATGGCATGTTAGTAATAAGACCAGAATTTCTGCGTATACTTCTATTAAAACATTTTGCAGGGTGAGAGCGATAAAGGTTCATACATTTCAAAAAGAGAAGTATACCCTTGTATTTGGAGCATTTATTTTAGGATTTACTCTGCTTGCAGGAAGACTGTGCTATCTTATGATTTTTCGTTCCGAAGAATTAAGCAAAAAAGCATTAAATATCGAACAGAGGGAGAGGACGATCAAGGCTGCCAGAGGGAAAATCTATGACAGAAATGGTATTGTGCTGGCAGATAATCAGGCAGTTTGTTCCGTTTCTGTGATCTATTATCAGATAAAAGAACCACAAAAGGTAATAAAACTACTGTCGCAAAAGCTTGCTCTTTCGGAAGAGGAAGTAAAAAAGAAGGTAGAAAAGGTATCTTCGAGAGAAAAAATAAAGAGTAATGTGCCAAAGAGTGTGGCAGATGAGATAAGGGAAGCTGGTCTTGACGGAGTAAAGGTAGATGAAGATTATAAAAGATACTATCCGTTTGGAACATTGGCATCAAAAGTATTAGGGTTTGCCGGTGCAGATAATCAGGGAATTTTAGGAATAGAATCCCGTTATGATGATGTGCTGAAGGGAACAGATGGAAAGATTTTGACCCTTACAGATTATCAGGGAATCGAGATTGAAAATGCGGCAGAAACCCGGGTGGAGCCGGTAAATGGCAATGATCTGTATCTTTCTGTTGACTATAATGTGCAATGTTATGTACAGCAGGCAGCCGAGAAAGTTCTTAAGGTTAAGAAAGCAAAACGGGTTTCTGTTATTTTAATGAATCCGCAAAATGGAGAGATTTATGCTTTGGTAAGCCTTCCAGAATATGATTTAAATGAGCCATTTGTTTTGACAAAAGCATATGAGGCCGAAGGAAAAAATCAGAATGATAAGCTAAATGATATGTGGAGAAATCCTGTGATCAGTGACTCCTATGAACCGGGCTCCACATTTAAGATTATCACGGCAACGGCCGCTTTAGAAGAAAGAAAAGTAACGTTGCAGGATTCTTTTTTCTGTCCGGGATTTAAAATCGTAGAAGATAGAAAGATACGCTGTCATAAAACACAGGGACATGGCTCAGAAACTTTTAAGCAGGGAGTTATGAACTCCTGCAACCCGGTTTTCATGGAAATTGGGGCAAGAGTCGGGGCAAAAGATATGCTTCGCTATTACCACAAGCTTGGACTTTACGAAAGAACAGGAGTGGATCTTCCAGGAGAGGCAAATTCCATTATGCATAAGCTTGATAAGATTGGTGCAGTAGAACTGGCTACAATGTCTTTTGGGCAGTCGATACAGATTACACCACTACAGCTTATGCGGGCGGTCAGCGCAGGAATTAATGGTGGAAGACTTGTAACACCGCATTTTGCTTTAGAGAAGAAAAATCCTGTAACAAAAGAGATTACAGAGTATGAATATAAAGAAAAGGCGGGAGCTGTTTCAAAGGAAACATCGCAGACATTAAGGGAAGTATTAGAAGCAGTGGTGGCAGAAGGAACAGGAAAGAACGGACAGGTGGAAGGATACCGGGTAGGAGGAAAGACGGCAACAAGTGAGAAGCTTCCAAGAAGAAGTGGCAAATATATTTCCTCTTTTCTCGGATTTGCACCGGCGAATCATCCCAAAATTTTAGGTCTTGTACTGATTGACGAGCCGCAGGGAACTTACTATGGGGGTGTGATCGCAGCACCGGTTATGGCAGAAATTTTTCAAAATGTCCTGCCATATCTTGATAATCTGTGAAAAGAGGATTATACTGTGTAAGAATGTCTTAAATTACAAAGAGATAAAATGGAGGTTAGATTATGGATCATTCAATTGCAATACCAGCATTAGTTGCATTTTTTATTACATTAATATTAGGGCCGGGGCTGATCAGTTTCTTACATAAGCTGAAATTTGGCCAGTTTATCAGAGAAGAGGGACCGGAATCTCATCTGAAAAAGTCAGGAACACCAACAATGGGTGGAATCTTATTCTTAGTGGGAATCTTAGTCGGAAGTGCGTTCTATATTCCTGATTACAAAAAGATTATCCCAATTCTTTTCGTCACACTGGGATTTGGATTAATTGGTTTTCTTGATGACTATATCAAGGTTGTTATGAAGCGGAATCTTGGATTGACACCAGCACAGAAGATGCTTGGACAGATTGTTATTACAGCCGTATTTGCCTTTTACATGGTGAATCATTCCGGACTTGGAACAGATGTAATTATTCCATTTTCTGGAGGAAAGGAATGGCATCTTGGAATCTTATATATTCCAATTTTATTTGTTGTTGTACTTGGAACAGTTAATGGTGCGAACTTTACAGATGGTCTGGATGGTCTCGCAGCAAGCGTAACCACATTAATTGCAGTATTTTTAACAGTGATCGCTGTTGGAACAAACGCGGGAATCCATCCTGTAATTTGTGCGGTAATTGGTGCCTTACTTGGATTCTTATGCTTTAACACACATCCAGCCAAGGTATTTATGGGAGATACAGGTTCTCTCGCATTAGGTGGATTTGTCGTATCTGCAGCATATATGTTAAAGATTCCTCTGTTTATACCAATCGTTGCATTTATCTACTTCATTGAGGTACTTTCTGTTATCATTCAGGTAACATACTATAAAAAGACAAAGAAGCGTATTTTCAAAATGGCACCAATTCACCACCATTTTGAGTTATCAGGATGGCCGGAGACAAAGGTAGTTTCTATCTTTTCTATTGTAACGGCTGTTTTATGTCTGATTGGTATGCTTGCTTACTAGAGAGTGTTTGAAAAATCATTTCTGCAATCTGCACGCCTCAATTTGCGGTATATCACATGGTTTAGAGCTATAAAAAGATACTTATAGAATTAAAGAGAAATATTATAAAATATAAACACTAAAATATAAAGATCAACCACATTTGTGGAGTTTTTATTTAAAGATACGAAACTTGGAGGTTAACATGGATTTAAAGAGTGAAAAGATACTGATTGCCGGAGCCGGAATCAGTGGAATTGGTGCAGCAGCTTTATTAGGAAAAGCAGGAATTGCAGCAGCAATATATGATGGGAATGAAGAACTTGATAAGGAGGCAGTAGCTGCAAAGCTTCCAGAAGGAATGGAAATTTCTTTTGAGTTAGGAGAATTTAAAGAGGAATTAGCAGATAAATACGATATGCTGATTTTAAGCCCTGGAATTTCAATTCATAAACCGGTAGCAAAAGCTTTCTATGACAGAAAGAAGCCAGTGTGGGGCGAGATTGAACTTGCAGCGCATTTTGCAAAGGGTAAGATTGCCGCTATTACAGGAACAAATGGAAAGACAACAACTACTGCATTAGTGGGAAGTATTTTACGCGAATACTATAAGTCTGTATTTGTAGTAGGTAACATCGGAATTCCATTTACTTCCGTCGCATTAGATACAACAGAAGATTCTGTGATCGCAGCAGAAATCAGCAGTTTCCAGTTAGAGACAACGATTGATTTCCAGCCAGAAGTAAGTGCAGTATTAAATGTAACTCCAGACCATTTAGATCGACATGGTACGATGGAAGTATATGCAGATACTAAGTTCTCCATTTCTAAAAAGCAGAATAAAGAGCAGGTTATCGTATTAAATTATGATGATCCAATCACGAGAGAGATGGCTAAAAAAGCAACAGCGAGACCTGTCATGTTCAGTCGTTTAGAAGAACTTGATGAGGGAATTGTATTAAGAGGAGATACTTTTATCATCAAAGAAGATGGAAAGGAGCTTCCTGTATGTACAACTTCTGAGATAAAATTACTCGGTTCTCATAATCATGAAAATATTCTGGCAGCTATCGGCATAACATATTATATGGGAGTACCTGTAGAACAGATCAGGGATGCTGTTATGAAGTTTACTGCTGTAGAGCACCGTATTGAATATGTAGATACGGTAGACGGTGTAGATTATTATAACGATTCTAAGGGAACGAACCCGGATGCGGCAATCAAGGGAATCTCAGCTATGACAAAGCCTACGATTTTACTAGGCGGCGGATATGATAAGAAGTCTACTTATGATGAGTGGATCGATGCATTCCATGGTAAAGTACGTTATCTTATTGTTATGGGTGCAACGGCACAGGCAATTGCAGACACGGCAAAGAATCACGGTTTCCATAACGTCATTTTTGCAGATACTTTTGAGGAAGCAATGAACATTGCAAAAGAGAAGGCAAGACCGGGAGATGCTGTTTTACTTTCACCGGCATGTGCAAGCTGGGGCATGTTCAAAAATTATGAAGTTCGAGGCAAGGTATTTAAAGAAATCGTCCGAAAGTTTAAGGGGTGAATGCTGTGCAGAAGAAATCCTGGAAGAAACCAAAAAGACGGCCACAGGCCATGGATTATTCTATATTATTCCTGGTGCTTTTCCTGGTAGGATTTGGTCTTGTAATTTTATATTCCACCAGTTCCTATAAGGCAAGTCTCCTGTATAATGATACGACATACTGGGTGAAAAAGCAGGCACTTTTTGCTGCTATGGGAATCTGTGGCATGTTATTTATTGCTACGAGAGATTATCATATCTGGCAGAAAAAATGGTGGTTTGCCTGGGTGATTTATGGCGGAGTCATCGGATTGCTTCTTCTTACTTTTGCGATTGGAGCAGCGAGCCATGGTTCTCAGAGATGGATTTCGATTGGGCCATTTAGTTTACAGCCTTCTGAGCTTGCCAAAATTGGAATCATCCTTTTTCTGGCAGCTTATATCAGCAGTAAATCAAGAGAAATGCGACAATGGAAGAAGATGGTTATTCCATTTCTTTTTGCAATACCGATTATCGTAATTGTCGGTATTGAGAATCTGAGTACCTGTATTATTCTTCTTGCAATCTCTTTTATTATGATTTTTGTGGCTACACCTCTGTTGGTGCCTTTCGTTGTTATTGGTCTTATTGGAGTGGCTGGAGCGGGAGGACTTCTTCTCACACAGGGATATCGTATGGAGCGTATTACAGTGTGGCTTGATCCAGCAGCTTCTGAAAAGGGACATCAGACCATACAGGGATTATATGCGATTGGTTCCGGTGGCCTGTTTGGAAAGGGGCTTGGGCAGAGTATGCAAAAGCTTGGATTCCTTCCAGAAGCGAATAATGATATGATTTTCTCTGTTATTTGCGAGGAACTTGGACTTTTCGGTGCGTTGTGCGTGCTGGCTCTGTTTTTTGCGCTGATATGGCGCTTTATGGTGATTGCCGTGAATGCACCAGATCTTTACGGTTCTATGATTGTTGTTGGAGTCATTGCCCATATCGGTATTCAGGTATTTATCAACATTGCAGTTGCAACAAACACGATTCCCAATACAGGAATCCCGCTTCCATTCATAAGCTATGGAGGAAGTTCGCTGGTATTTATGCTATTAGAGATGGGACTGGTGCTGTCAGTATCCCGTTACATAAACGTGAAAAAGTAAAAGATAGGAGAAAAAGATGGGGGAAAGAAATTTAAAACTTGTGGCAGATAATAAGCCCAGAAAGCGGCATATCCTTCTTCTTTTTGCCTGTCTGGCGGTTGTTTTGGGGATGGGTATTTATTTCCTTATTACGGATTTTTCTATTCAGAAAATACAGATTTCAGGAAATAATACCTATACGAATGCCGAAATCATTGAAGCGATGAAAGAGGATGGATATATAGATAACACGCTGCTGATGATCGCACAGAATCAGATTTTTGATCAGACCTATCTGCCATTTATCGAAAAAAATGAAGGTGTTCAGATTTCACAGTTCACATTAAAAGAATTAATTCGTCAAACCATCTTTTCTATCGCAGTAAATGAAAACAATAAACTGATGACAGGTGAATTATTTCAGATTGCCAACAACACATTGAGAGTCGTATCCCTTGATGGACATCGTATTTCAATCCGAAAGATTCCGTTAAAGAATGAATGTTCTGACAAGAAAGTGGTTGTTCCGGGAAAAACTTTAAATGAAATCAGTAAGATTTTATCCGGTGAGACAGAAGACATGGTGGATATCTATTTTGCTGAAAATCATATTCTGTTTGAATTTGACAATACAAAAGTTGTTTCGAGATTAATTGAGGGAGAATATTTCAAGATTGACCAGATGTTGTCCAGTGATTACGAAACAAAGGTAACACTGAACAAAAAAGAATTTTTAGATAGTATTGACCGTGCAACTCTTCTTGTAAAAGAAGGTGATAAGAAGCCGATCATCATCAACATTCAGGATGAAATGATGGAACTTAAGATCAAGTCAGAGAAGGGTACGATGGATGAAGAGATTATGATCACTAAAGAGGGAAAAGACCTCTTGATCGGCTTCAATCCGAAGTTCCTCATTGACGCACTTCGTGTCATTGATGACGAAGAAGCAGATCTTTACTTTATGAATGCAAAGGCTCCTTGCTTTATCAAGGATGAAGGAGAAAGCTATGTATACCTGATTCTTCCGGTGAACTTCAGTGGAGCAGTATAGGAATTTAGAGAGGACAAAAATTATGGAGACAATCAAACTGAGAGATGAATTTATCAAGCTTGGTCAGGCACTGAAAGCAGCAGGTCTTGTAGGATCCGGTGTGGAAGCCAAGGAAGTCATTACAGAAGGTCTGGTAAAGGTTAATGGAGAAGTAGATACCAGACGTGGTAAAAAATTATATGACGGCGACGTTGTTACATTTAGCGGAGAAGAGATCAAGATTGAAAAATAGGCTGGCACAGGTATGATTATCAAATCATTAAAATTAAAAGATTACAGAAATTATGAAATATTGAATATTGAATTTGATCATGCCACGAATATTTTTTACGGTGATAATGCGCAGGGCAAGACGAATATCCTGGAAGGGGTGTATTTGTCGGGAACCACGAAGTCTCACAGGGGGACGAAGGACCGGGATCTGATCCGATTCGGGCAGGATGAGGCTCATATTGAGACTGTCATTGAGAAAAATGGCGTTCCATGGCAGATCGATATGCACCTGAAGAAGAACAGTCCGAAAGGGATTGCGATTAACAAGGTCCCGATCCGGAGGGCGAGTGAGCTTTTCGGTCTGACGAATTTTGTGTTTTTCTCGCCGGAGGATCTGAACATTATTAAAAATGGTCCGGCGGAGAGGAGAAGGTTCATGGACCTGGAGCTTTCACAGCTTGATAAGGTGTATCTTAGTGACCTGGCAAATTATAACCGCACACTCAATCAGCGGAACCGTCTGCTGAAGGATGCCTATTACAGAGATGATATACTGGACACACTGGATGTATGGGATATGCAGCTGGTTCAGTATGGAGAAAAGATTATTCAGAGAAGGCTCCGGTTTATCGAGGAGGTCAATGCGATAATCGGAGACATTCACCATAAACTGACGGGAGGCAGGGAAAGGATCGGCCTTTCGTATGAACCTGGATGCGGAGCACTTTCACTTGAGGCGGCGCTTGAGAAGAACAGGGAGCGCGATATCAGGATGAAGAGTACCTCGGTGGGACCTCACCGGGATGATATCTGTTTTATGGCAGGTGGGATCGACATCCGCAGATTCGGATCGCAGGGGCAGCAGAGGACAGCGGCACTTTCGCTGAAACTGTCTGAGATCGAGCTGGTACGGCAGATCATAAAGGATACGCCGGTGCTGCTGCTTGACGATGTATTGTCTGAACTTGACAAACACAGGCAAAACTATTTACTGGACAGTATTCATGATATACAGACTCTGATCACCTGTACGGGACTTGACGAGTTTGTCAATCATCGATTTTCAATAAATAAAGTATTCCATGTTCAGAACGGACATGTATCAAAAGAGAATTAGGAGGATCAATATGAGTGCAGAATATGGAGCAGACCAAATCCAGATACTGGAGGGGCTGGAAGCAGTAAGAAAGAGACCTGGTATGTATATTGGCAGTACATCTTCAAGAGGACTTCACCATCTTGTCTATGAGATCGTTGACAACTCGGTGGATGAAGCGCTTGCAGGATACTGTGATCATATCCAGGTGTTCATCAATCCGGATAATTCAATTACGGTTATAGATAACGGACGTGGTATTCCGGTGGGGATCAACCACAAAGCGGGACTCCCTGCGGTAGAGGTTGTATTTACCGTGCTTCATGCCGGCGGTAAATTCGGCGGTGGAGGATACAAGGTATCCGGTGGACTTCACGGTGTAGGAGCTTCCGTTGTAAATGCGCTTTCTGACTGGCTTGAGGTTGAGATCTGCCACGAAGGGAAGGTGTACAGACAGAGATATGAAAAAGGACATGTTGTTTACAAGCTGAAGGTTGTAGACGAATGTGATCCGGAGAAGACAGGAACAAAGGTAACCTTCCTTCCAGATGAAACTATTTTCGAAGATACAGTATTTGATTATGATACGTTAAAACAGAGATTCCGTGAGATGGCGTTCCTTACCAAGGGACTTCGCATCAGCCTGACTGATCTCCGGGATGAAGAACCGAAGGAAAGAGTGTTCCACTATGAAGGCGGTATCAAGGAGTTCGTTCAGTACTTAAATCGCAGTAAGACTCCGCTTTACGAGCAGATCATCTACTGTGAAGGAACAAAAGATAATGTAGAAGTTGAAGTTGCAATGCAGCACAATGATTCTTATACAGATAACACCTATGGTTTTGTAAATAATATCACAACACCGGAAGGTGGGACCCATGTGGTCGGATTCAGAAATGCGATCACAAAGACCTTTAACGACTATGCGAGAAAGAACAAATTATTAAAAGACAGTGAGCCGAATCTTTCCGGTGAGGATATTAGGGAGGGTCTTACAGCAATCATCAGTGTTAAGATCGAGGATCCTCAGTTTGAAGGACAGACCAAGCAGAAGCTCGGTAACAGTGAAGCGAGAGGTGCGGTTGACAGTATCGTCAGCAGCCAGCTTCAGATCTTCCTTGAACAGAATCCCGCTATTGGAAAATCAATTGTTGAGAAGTCGGTTATGGCGCAGAGAGCAAGAGAGGCGGCCAGAAAGGCGAGAGATCTTACCAGAAGAAAATCCGCACTGGAAGGCATGTCGCTGCCTGGAAAGCTTGCAGACTGTTCAGATAAAGATCCATCCAAGTGTGAGATCTACATCGTAGAGGGAGACTCTGCGGGAGGTTCTGCAAAGACAGCCCGTGACAGAGCGACCCAGGCGATCCTGCCACTTCGTGGAAAGATCCTGAATGTAGAGAAGGCAAGACTGGATAAGATCTACGGTAATGCCGAGATCAAGGCAATGATCACTGCATTCGGTACAGGAATCCATGATGATTTCGATATTTCCAAACTGAGATATCACAAGATCATCATCATGACCGATGCCGACGTTGATGGAGCACATATCAGTACACTGCTTCTGACATTCCTCTATCGTTTTATGCCGGAGCTGATCAAACAGGGCTATGTATATCTGGCTCAGCCGCCGCTTTACAAGCTGGAGAAGAACAAGAAAGTCTGGTATGCATACAGTGATGAAGAACTGGCGAAGATCATCAGCGAAGTCGGACGTGATCAGAACAATAAGATTCAGCGATACAAAGGTCTGGGTGAGATGGACGCAGAGCAGTTATGGGATACCACAATGGATCCGCAGCATCGAATCTTAAGAAGAGTGACAATGGACGATGAGACATCTTCCGAACTGGATCTTACCTTTACAACCCTGATGGGAGATAAAGTAGAACCAAGACGAGAATTTATCGAAGAGAATGCAAAATTTGTTAAGAACTTAGATATATAGGAGAATACCAATGGAAGATAATATTTTTGATAAAGTTCATGAAGTGGATATGAAAAAAACCATGGAAGAGTTCTATATCGATTATGCCATGAGTGTTATTGCTTCTCGTGCGCTTCCGGATGTAAGAGACGGTCTGAAACCTGTTCAGAGACGTATTCTTTATTCGATGATCGAGTTGAACAATGGTCCTGACAAGCCGCACCGTAAATGCGCGCGTATCGTCGGTGATACCATGGGTAAATATCACCCGCATGGTGACAGTTCTATTTACGGAGCCCTCGTTAATATGGCACAGGACTGGTCTACCCGTTACATTCTTGTAGACGGTCACGGTAACTTCGGTTCTGTGGACGGTGACGGTGCTGCCGCAATGCGATATACCGAGGCAAGACTTAGTAAGATTTCGATGGAAATGACAGCGGATATCAATAAAGATACCGTTGATTTTGCACCGAACTTTGACGAGACAGAAAAAGAACCGACCGTACTTCCGTCAAGATTCCCGAACCTTCTGGTAAACGGAACCTCCGGTATTGCGGTAGGTATGGCAACCAATATCCCACCGCACAACTTAAGAGAAGTCATCGGTGCGGTTGTGAAAATTATTGATGACCAGATTGAAGATAAAGATGAGACCACGATCGAAGAGATCATGGAGATCATCAAAGGACCTGATTTCCCGACGGGAGCAACGATCCTTGGAACAAGAGGAATCGAAGAGGCTTACCGTACAGGACGTGGAAAGATCCGTGTGCGTGCGGTATCCAATATCGAGCCAATGCAGAATGGAAAGCACAGAATCGTAGTAACCGAGCTGCCGTATATGGTCAACAAAGCCCGCCTGATCGAGAAGATCGCGGAGCTTGTAAGAGATAAGAAGATTGATGGAATCACAGACCTGAGTGACCAGTCAAGTCGTGAAGGTATGCGTGTCTGCATCGAATTGAGAAGAGATGTGAACCCGAATGTCGTTCTGAACCAGCTTTACAAGCATACACAGCTGCAGGATACATTTGGTGTGATCATGCTTGCATTGGTCAATAATGAGCCGAAGGTTATGAGCCTTCTGGAAATCCTGAACCATTATCTGAAACATCAGGAAGACGTTGTGACCAGACGTACCAAATACGAGCTGAATAAGGCAGAAGAACGTGCACACATCTTGGAAGGTCTGCTGATCGCCCTGGATAACATTGATGAGGTTATTAAGATCATCCGTGGATCCAAGACCGTACAGATTGCGAAAGCAGAGTTGATGAGCCGCTTTAACTTAAGTGATGCACAGTCCCAGGCTATCGTGGATATGCGTCTGAGAGCTCTGACTGGTCTGGAAAGAGAGAAGCTGGAAACAGAGTATGCAGAGCTTGAGAAGAAGATCGCAGAGTACAAGGCGATCCTCGCAGACAGAAAGCTTCTGCTTGGCGTAATTAAGAAAGAAATCCTTGTGATCTCTGAAAAATATGGAGATGACAGAAGAACAGCCATTGGATTTGATGAATACGACATTTCTACAGAGGATCTGATCCCGAGAGAAGATGTAGTGATCACCATGACCAAGATGGGATACATTAAGAGAATGAGCAACGATACTTTCAAGAGCCAGAACCGTGGCGGCAAGGGTATCAAGGGTATGCAGACTCTGGATGAAGACTATGTAGAAGAGCTGTTCATGACCAATACTCATCAGTATATTATGTTCTTTACCAATACCGGACGCTGCTATCGCCTGAAGGGATATGAGATTCCGGAAGCAGGAAGAACTTCCCGGGGTACAGCAATTATCAACATCCTTCAGCTTCAGCAGGATGAGAAGATCACAGCAATGATTCCGATCAAGGATTTCAAGGAAGGTGACTATCTGTTCATGGCAACCAAGAAAGGTCTTGTTAAGAAGACTCCGATCTTGGATTACGCAAATGTAAGAAAGACAGGACTTGCTGCGATCACACTCCGTGAGGATGATGAACTGATCGAAGTTAAGATTACGGATGATGAAAGAGATGTTATTCTCGTTACGCAGTACGGTCAATGCATCCGTTTTCATGAATCTGATGTACGTTCAACCGGAAGGACCTCTATGGGTGTTCGTGGTATGAATTTAAGTGACCGTGATGAAGTTGTTGCAATGCAGCTTGATGCGCAGGGTGAAGAGCTTCTGATCGTATCTGAAAAGGGTATGGGCAAGAGAACCCGCATGGAAGAATTCACAGCCCAGAACCGTGGTGGAAAAGGCGTGAAATGCTATAAGATCACAGAGAAGACCGGAAATGTAGTCGGTGCAAAGGCAGTAGGTCCGGATGATGAGATTATGATCATCAACACAGATGGTATCGTGATCCGTATGGAATGTGCGGGGATTTCCGTACTCGGAAGAATCACATCCGGTGTTAAACTGATCAATCTGAAGGAACACGAAGAAGTTGCAAGTATCGCAAAGGTACGCGGGCCGCAGGCTGGGAGGAGAACTGGGATGGAAAAGCTGGATTACAAA
>ERZ832317.3504-NODE-3504-length-16311-cov-2.818959_pt1 | contig 16311 bp, 15 predicted proteins | sample MGYA00519695_ERZ832317 | MGnify/ENA primary metagenome ERZ832317 (study PRJEB31850, sample SAMEA3708726) | human gut metagenome | biome: human gut; feature: human-associated habitat; material: faeces | place: China | collected 2014 ...
CCCGCATCCATATCATTTAAAATCATTATTTTCATCTTTTCAATTTCTTTTGTCATGACAAGAACTTGAACACAACCTTTACCTGATGATAATAAATAATTCATCATATAAGCTGTAATCAAAATTGTCATAATCCCATAAACAATTTCAGGAACACTATGGAAAGAAATTTGTAAAATAAGAATTGTCGCATCAATACCATTAACAAGTAAAGTTACGGGAACTTTAAAATGTTTTTCAACAATAAGCGCTAAAATATCAAATCCCCCCGTTGATCCTCCAGCTTTTAAAACAAGACCAATTCCAAGTCCTAATAAAAAACCACCTAAAATACAAACAAGAAGTTGATCATCTAATAAACCATGTAAATAAGTTTGTTGATTAAAAAACTCTAATAAAACAGGAAATAAAAATGTTGAAATCAATGTTTTCATTGCAAATGTCTTTCCTAAAAAACAAAGGCCTATTAAAAATAAAGCAATATTAATAATTGCGACACATAAAGAAACAGAAATTCCTGTATAAAAATGAAAAACTGTACTAATACCAGAAACCCCTCCTACCACAATAGAATGATCTAAAATTAATGCACTAACCGCAAACGCCATTAAAACATTTCCAATAATAATTTGAATCACTTTTTTCATATCTCTCACCTCGCAAGAAATAATAACAGTTTTTCTTTTATCAGAATGTATGTTACAATTTAACAAAGAAGGTGAAAAAATGAAAATTAATGAAGAACTATTTGACTACTTTAAACAAGTAGGAACTATTAAACGTTATCAAAAAAATGAGATTATTTATATGCAAGATGATTGTGCCGATGAGTTATGTCTTGTTTTAAAAGGCAGAGTACGAGTTTATCATATTAAAAAAAATGGTGATGAAATCAATTACGATGTTCTTGATAAAGGACGTATTTTTGGGGAGTCTTCCCTTTATGAAAATGCTTATCGTCCTACTACAGTTTCCGCAATTAATGATGTTGAAATTATTACTTGTCATTTACAAGATCTTTATCCTTATTTATCATCTTCACTAGATTTAACGATTTCTTTATTAAAAATGTTAAATGATAATTGTAATCATTTAACGCAATTACTCAAATGGGCACAAACCTATAATCGTTATGAAAAAGTAGCCGCTTTTCTTTATGATTTATCAAAAGATAATAATAAAGAAAAAAATTTACTTTTTGGTCGTATTCCTTATACGCATCAAGAAATTGCTGATTCTTTAGCTATATCTCGAGTGACCGTTACTAAAGTACTTAATCAGTTTAAAGAAGAAGGACTCATTGATATTCAATACGGTCATATTCAAGTACTTGAACGTCAAAAACTCTATAATCATTATCTAGCAAAACTCGATTAGTGAATAATTAAAAAAAGATATGTTATAATAAATTATGGGAGGGATAATATGGAAAATCACGTTGGATGTTATGAAACAGGATCACTCGATTTTTTTGGACCATTATGCGTTGTGGCTTGTTATGTTGATCAAAAAGATGAATTTTGGTTAAATAAGCTAAATTTAGAAGTTACAAGCAATGAAGAAATAATACAGCTTGGAAAAGTATTAAAAGAAAAGCTTACTTATAGTTTACTTTTATTAGATAATAGCCATTATAATCAATATGTTAGTGAAGGACAAAAACTTTCTTGTATGAAAGCAAATCTCTATAATCAAGCAATGATCAATGTCATTCAAAGAATCAGTTATCCTATTTCAATAAAAACAATCGATGCTTTTTTAGCACCTAAAAAATACTATCGTTATTTAAAACACAAAACCATTGTAGTACGTCACCTTGAATTTAAAAAAGAAGATATGTCACCAGCCATGATGTGCGCAAAAATATTATCACAATATGCTTATCTTCAATATTATCAAAACATGTGTGATTCCTTAGAAATCACTTTACCAAGAGGCTTTAATATTCTTGCAAATGATGCTGGTTATCTTTTAGTAAAAAAATATGGACAAGATATTTTAGAAAAAGTATCAAAGACTAATTTTCCAAATTATAAACAAATTTTAGAAAGAGTTTAGACTCTTTTTCTTTTTAAGAAAAAACCATTTCTTATCATCTATTTTTTTTATAATAGAACTATGGAGGAAATGAATATGATTAAAATGATTGTCAGTGATGTTGATGGAACCTTATTATCTCATGGTTACATCAATCCTAAATGTATTGAAAGTATAAAAAAAGCACAAGCGAAAGGCATTGAATTTGTTGTGGCTTCAGGGAGAGATTATTATGGCGTGACAAGTGTTTTAGACCCTTTAGGTATAAAATGTTCGGCCATTTTAGGAAATGGTGCTCAATATTGTAATAAAGAAGGAAAAGCCATCATGGATTGTTATTTAGATAAAGAAATGCTTAAAGAAATTCTTCCTGTCTTTATTGAAAATAATACACCGTATATGATTTTTACCACAAATGGTTTTTATAGTAATTTAAAACCTGATTACGTAAGAGATCGTTTTGCTTATCGCGGTAGTGTCCGTTTTGGAAATAAAATGGAAGATTTTTTACCAGGAGGTCCAATGAGTGATTCTCCTGCCTGTCAAATTCAACAGTTTGATTCGATTGATGAATTCATAAAAAAAGATTTAGACATCATCAAAGTAGAAGCTTTTTCACATGATGAATCTGAAATACAAAAGGTCCTTCCTTATTTTAAAGATATGAAAAAGATTGCGTATTTATCTTCATATCCTGATAATGTTGAAATTACAAATGAAAATGCGCAAAAAGGACTTATTTTAGAAAAAGTAATTGACCTATTAAACATCAAAAAAGAAGAAGTTATTGTTTTAGGAGATGGTATGAATGATATTACTCTCTTTGAACGTTTCCCTTATTCTTTTGCGCCAAACAACGCTGAAAAAGTTATTCAAGAAAAAGCTTATAAAGTTGTTTCAAGTTGTAAAGATGGAGCTGTTAGTGAAGCTATTGAATATGCTTTAGAAAACTTATAAAAGATTCATTTATTTTGAATCTTTTTTATTTGTTTGGAAATTTCTAAAATACTACGATAACTTTTAACATTATCACCATTATAATTTATCCCATAAAAAGTTAAATTAAAATGTTTTGCTAGTAAATAATCAACATGACTATCCCCTATATAGATAGAGTTATTCATATCAATTAAAAAATCTTTTTTAGCTTGTTCTATCATCCCTGGTTTTGGCTTTTTACAGTGACAATGATCTTTTTCATTATGTGGACAAAAGTAGATTTTTAGAATATCTATATTTTCTTCTTTTAATTTTTTTAGAAATTTTCCTGTAAACTGTTGATAATCATTCAATGAAATAATTCCATCATTAATAAGATATTGATTTGTTATAATGATAAAATCATATCCCATCTCTTTTAATCTCTTGAGTCCTTCTATTGAACCTTTTAAAAATTCAGGTTCTTTAATTTCTCTCCATTTTTCATCTGGATAATCTTTAATAATAGTTCCATCTCTATCCAAAAAAGCAATTTTTAAATAGGATGGCTTCATTTTAACTTCTTGATTCATACTTTACCTCCAAAGCTTCTATTTCTAAAATTTTATCATTTATTTTTACTAAAAAGAAGAAAACTCCTAAAAAAAAGACAATATATATATGGAAGAAATCTATATGAACAAAAATAGAGAGAATTTTATAAAATATTCAAATGATTTATGTTTTCATCATTTGCTTGTAGAAAACGAAAGAATAAGGACTCTTATTTGTCAAGAACTCGTTTCAGACAGGAAAATTATTTCTATTAAATTAAAGAATGCGCAACATTATGGTAAAAGCTATTACGAAAAGAAATTTATTTTAGCTATTGATGATATCGGTGATATCTACAACATTGAACTACAAAGCTATGGTTTAAACGAAGAGATACTTGTTCGTTTTGAACTTTATAATGCTGAACTTTTAAGACAACAGGTAAAACAGGGAGAAGATTATACTAGTGCTCATGTAGTAAGATCATTAATTATCAGTTATGGGCATATTTTAGATAACGCACCTCTTTATAAATGTCACTTTAGAATGGTTGATGATGAACATCATATTGTCTATCCATTTAATCGCATGGAAATAACAATCATTCAACTCGAATATATCAATCAAGTAATTAATGAAATGACAAGTTTTAATCAGTTGATGTATCTCTTTAAAAACGAAAAACCATATGATAAAATTGAAATAGATTATAGAATAAAGGAAGCGATACAAATGCATGACAAATATATATCTTCTGAAGAATCATACCTAGAATATCTTGATCGTTTAGATAATGAAATATTGCTTCGTTCTCGTGATAGAAAAATTAAAGAAGCGAATCAAAAAGTCGAGGAAGAAAAGCAAAAAGCTGAAGAAGCGAATCAAAAAGCCGAGAAAGAGAAGAAAAAAGCGGAGGAAGCAAACCAAAGAGCTGAAAAAGCAAATAACGAAATAGATAGTATTCTTGATGAAACAAAGGAAAGTATTATTAAGTATATTAAAATGCAATTTCATGAAGATATCAGTGATTTTATAAGCACTTTTTCTAAACAACAAATTCGTAATCTTCAAAAACATCTATATGATTTTGAAGAATTTGAAGAATTAAAAAATTATTTTCAAAAACCAAAGGGTTTGTCAAGAAAAGTGTGTAAGTAATTTAAAACTTACTAAAAAATAGGTTATTCAAGTTTGTAATTATTTCTTGTAGTGTCACTAAAAGAACTTGTATTTAATAAACAGCAGTGTTAAAACCTATCTTTAATACTGCTGCTTTTTGAGTATATAAAAGGTTATGCAATATATGAATAATTGCATCCTTCTCAAATCAAAAGAATAAGCAGACTCGCTTATTCTTTTTAACTATCTTATTAATTGTCTTAATTCTCCAACATCAAGAGAATATCTTTCTGCTACCATACGATTTACTTTTCCAGTATTTACTAAAGTAGCAAGTGATGCATTTAATGTTGTCATTCCTTCATTTCTTCCAGTTTGAATCATTGTATCTATTTGATGACCCTTATTTTCCCTAATTAAATTTTTAATAGCGTCATTAGCAATCATGATTTCTAAAGCAGCTGCTCTTCCTTTACCACTTGCAAGTGGTAAAAGTTGTTGAGTAACAACCGCTTGTAAAACAGAGGCTAATTGAGCACGAATTTGAGCTTGTTTATGAGGAGGGAAAACATCAATAATACGATCAATTGTTTTAGGAGCACCAATAGTATGAAGTGTACTAAATACAAGATGGCCTGTTTCAGCTAAAGTAATAACTGCTTGAATCGTTTCATAGTCTCTCATTTCTCCAACAAGAATAACATCTGGATCTTCACGCATGGCACTTTTTAAAGCTGTATCAAAAGAATCAACGTCTTCATGGACTTCTCTTTGATGTATAAGAGCTTGTTTTTGTTGATATACATATTCAATTGGATCTTCAATGGTAAGAATATGACAATTTCTCATTGAAGAAATAAAATCAATCATTGCTGCTAAAGTTGTTGATTTTCCACTTCCTGTAGGACCGGTTACTAGAACAAGTCCTCGAGGAAGTAAAGCCAATTTATGTAAAACATCAGGTAAATTTAATTCTTCTAATGTCTTGATTTGTTCATTGATGATACGAATTGCGGCTGTCATATAACCTTGTTGAAAATAAATATTAACACGATGTCTTCCTAAATCATTCACATAGACAAAGTCAGCATCTTCATGTTTTTCTACAATCTTTAAAATTCGATCTTTACACATTGATAAAATCATTTCTTTTATTTCTTCATTACTAAAAGTTTGTTCAAATTCAATAAGTTTTCCATCTTGTCTCAATGTTATACCTGTATTTTCACCAATATGGACATCACTACATCCTTTAATTCTTGCATCATTTAAAATATCATTAATATTTGCCATAACATTCCCCTTTAATCAATATAAGCAATAATCTTATTGAATTCATCTACTGTTGTTTTACCTTCTTTAACAAGTTTTAAAGCTTGATCTCTTAAAGTTTCTACTCCTTGTTCTTCAACAAGATATTTCATAATATCATCTATTTCTTCTTGATTAGAAATCATTTTACGTACTTTACTATCTATTTCAATAACTTCATGAATAGCAATTCTCCCCTTATAACCTGTTTGATTACAATGAGGACAGCCTGTTCCTTTAGATATATATTTGATTCCTTCTTGTAAAGCTAAACGATCAGATAATGAAGTAGCTACTTCCTTTTTACAATAAGGACAAACCTTTCGCATTAAACGTTGAGCAACAACACCTACTAAACTGTTAGCAACCATGTAAGGTTCAACACCCATTTCTTCAAGCCTAACAATCGTACTAATAGCATCGTTCGTATGTAATGTACTGACAACCAAATGTCCTGTAATAGCTGCACGAACAGAAATTTCAGCAGTTTCTTTATCACGAGTTTCTCCAACCATGATTACATCTGGATCTTGTCTCATTAAAGCACGCAATCCTCTATCAAATGTAAGACCAGACATTGTATTGACTTGCATTTGATTAATACGATTTAATTTTCTTTCCACAGGATCTTCAATCGTTGAAATATTGATTTGTCCTTGAGCTAATTTTTCAAGGATCATATAAAGTGTTGTAGTTTTCCCACTTCCAGTAGGACCCGTTACATAGATAATTCCATGTGGCATAGACATCATATGATTCATTTTATTAAAGTTTTCTTCTGTCATTCCAAAAGTACTTAAGCGGTCAATAGTACTATTAGAATCCAAATAACGCATAACAATCTTTTCACCAAAGATAGTAGGAATAACAGAGACACGAATATTTAATTCAACTCCATCAATTACTCCCATAAAATGACCATCTTGAGGTAATCTTTTTTCAGCAATATCCATGTTAGATAAAATTTTAATTCTAACAATCAAAGCCGCTTGTATATTTTTATTTAAATCTAAATAATCAACAAGCATTCCATCAATACGCATTCTTACATGCAATTTTTCTTCAAATGGTTCAATATGAATATCAGAAGCACTTGTATTATATCCTCTAATTAACAATGAATTTAATAATTTAACAACAGGTGTATCATCTTCATTCGCATCAAATAAATTTAGATCCTCTTCTACTTCAGGTAAAGTCGATTCATCAATATCATCTACTAAATTCAAAGTATCAACATCTGAATAATATCTTTCAATAGCAATTTGAATATCTGCTTTTGTTGCAAGTGAAACACTAATACGACAACCTGAAACAAGTCTTACATCTTCTAATCCATAATAATTTAAAGGATCACTTGTTGCTACTGTTAACACATTGTCATTAAAAGCATAACCAATGACATTATATGTTTGTGCCATTGCTTCAGGAATCTTTTTAACAGCATTAATATCAAAATCTATATTATCCAATGAAACTAAAGGCTCAGCTAATTTATCAGATAAAGCTTCTAACATTTGTTGTTCACTAACAAAACCTAAATCTATTAAATGTTCCCCTAATCTTTTACTTCTATCTTTCTTTTGGGCATCTAATGCAATCTGTAACTGTTCTTCATTAATATACCCATATTCTTTTAATACTTCACCTATTGGTAAACTTTTCATGTGTCAACCTCCATCAATTTACTGTACTCCAAAAATAATTTGGATTTGGATTACCATTAACAATTTCTAACATATGTGGCCATGTTGTTGGATTATTATCTTTATTTATACTTTGCATGGCTTTAAGATATCCTAAATCTTGAGCTTCAGAATATAAAACAATATCACCCTTTAAGTATGCACTATTTTTATTCCAGTCACGAGATAAAATTTGCCATCCAGAAGATGCACTTGATCCGGGACCTCCAGATCCATCCAATACTTTCAAATAATATTGTTTAACACCGTTTTTTTCTTCATTATATATATAATCACCTATTTTATAATCCGTTTTATTAACATCATATTTAGGAATGCTATTTATTTGGCTTTCCGTGAGTCGATCCAATTTATTTAAAACTGTATCAGTTCTTCTTATTGAAATATCATCACAATTATGTACATCTTTTGTAACCGTATTTTTAGGACCAATATACTTCCAATAGGTCTGCTTTCCATTAAATCCATCTGGCGCATATCCATCAGAACTATCACTGCCAACTCCCATAGAATACATATCCTGTAAGCATTGATAATAACATTGTTCTTTTTCAAAAAAAACAATATCACCTTTAGTATATGCACTGAGTGGACTATAATTTTTATCTATCTTTTTCCACCATCTTGCTTTACTTTTATCAGGTGAAGTAGCATTGCTTTTATCTTGAATTAACTGCCACCATGACCCATCACAATAAACAAAATCACCTTTACTATAATGTCTTCCTTCTACATAATCACCACGATTATTTTTCGTATTAATACATTCAACCTGTTTAGCAACTGTGATTTCACTACCCTCTTTCTCATTATCATCGCTATTATTAGACGAATCATCTTTTATATAATAAAGTTTTGTATTTTCTGATAACTGTGTCGTACTAGAAATATTACTAAATAAAGTCGTTTTATCAGTTGTATTAATATTAAAATTGACTAGCTCATATGTATTCTTTGTTGAATATGCTTCTTCTGTCCCATTTAAATACTTAAGTGTTAAATCCAAACGATATCCATTAGTAGTAAAACCTCTAACATCCATTTGTAAATCTCGATTATTAATATAATAATCATCATCAAAAACTGCTTTACCATCACGATAAAGTCTACCTTTATTTTTATCATTTTTTAATACATAAAGATAATGCCAATCTCTATCATCTGGTTTAGTATTTGATACTCTTACATCTGTTGCATAGGTGATTTCATTGCTAATAAAATCTAGAACACCATCTAATGTTTGTTTATCTAAAGATTTCTTGGTTGTTGTATCAAAATAACCTAATGAGTTGACTAAGATTCCACCAGTAATTGTCATAATAATAGAAGCAATTAAAAGTACAACAACAATTTCAACTAACGTCATACCTTTATTATTTACTTTTTTTATCATCTTAGTCACCCTCTTTTCTATTTTGATGTTGTATAATAAATCCATTCATTACCACTTATTATTTTATAAAACTCTGAATATGTTTTATTTTCAAGTATTTTTGTACTTATTTCACTTTTTGGAATTAACCAAGTATCTTGATCATCTTCAACAGTTGTATTATCAAGCAATGCCCATATATCTGTTGGACGATCTCCTTTTTTTGCCTTATCACCAACTAAAATGTATACATACTTTTTATAGCCACCATCTTCAAAAAAATCTTTATAAGTTAAATTTTCTCTAGTACTATCTGATATATACATACATGGTGTAATATATTTATACTTTTCCTTATCAAAATCTTTGTTATAAGTTCCAATAACCTCTAATAATGAATCTAGTTCTATATCAGAGTATATACTTGCATATAATTTAGGTAAATTTGTAATAAAATCTGATTTGTTTTCACCTGTTTTTTGCATCATCCACTCTTTTATATATTCTTTGGTCTTTCCTTCAAATAATTTATCATCTGACGTGACTCCTTGCTCTTTTAAATAATTCGAAAATTCTTGCATCATTTTGCAATAATTTTTATAAATATTTCTTCCTTTTACAGTTTCACTAATTTGGATAGATGGAATAAAATTTGAAAGATTAACATCCTTATATGTTTTACTTGTTGCTTTTTTATAAGTACCATTGACGATAATTGGATTACCACTCTCATTAACAGTAATAGAATAATTAGCTAAAGTATCATCCACATCAATATCTGTATCTTTATTTTCTTCATCAACTAAAGCTTTTTGTTGTTTATTTGTTACATCTTTATAATGATTAGAATCTGTAAAAAGATTAAGTGCAGTAACAAAACCAACCACAATAATTAAAGATGCTGTACTAATAATGAATAGAGAGATGATTACTTCAATAAGTGTCATACCTTTTGTATTTTTCATATTCATCCCTCCTACTCAATTTTTAACCATTGATCTGTATTGCTTACAGCATTTTTTATACTGTCTACATTTAAAAAATCACTTTCTCTAAATGCTTTATTTTTAGTAACATACCAAGATTGATCATAATAAATAAGATAAACTCCTCCATTACTTGCACCACTTGAAGGAGATGCATAGATAAAATACTTTCCATTACTATTTGGAAATACATGAAAATTAACATATAAATCTGGATACCAATATTTGTTATCATTAAAAATAATATTTTGATCTTTTATTTTTTTATAAATATCATCTTCTAATTTATCGAACTGATTATTTTGTGTCATACATGTTAAATACGCTTGTTTAATATGATAATCAGAGCCCTCACTATTATTATTAAACCACCAATCGCAATTATAATTAGCATCCGTAGTTTTATTCATATACTTACATTGATCTTTATACCAATCAATAAATGTATAAATATTTTTAAAATCTCCATAGTATTGATTCAACATAACCGTAAGTCTTTTATCAAGTGTATCTGCTATATTACTTCCTTCTGGCAAACCAATATTATTGTCATTATCATTATCTGTACTACCATTATTCCCTGAATCATTTCCACTTGAATTACTATCAGTAGAAACATTTAAATTTCCACTTGTATCATACCTTTTACATTTCCATTGATTATTAGACTGCGTTAAATAAGCATAAATTGTATAATCTTCATCATGGTAATTAGCTTTTAGTGATGCAATAATTAAATTTTCTTTTTTTCGATTAATTTTAATATTTGAAATTGTTCCATAAGGAACAGAACATTCCATCTTTGATACATTAATTTGTTTACCTGTATTTGGAATTAGCTGCGAACTATTTTCATCATTTTCAATAGCACCAGCTAGAGATTTAATTGCCGAATTAGCAATCAATTCAACTTGTGTCTTATTTCTATTTTTAATAGATTGATTATAAGACATATATGCAAAAGACAAAGAGGCACCTACAATGACTACAAGAACCATAATCAATGTAATTGCCCATACAATTGTTGATCCCTTTTTATTTTTCATTGTTTGCACCTCTTTTACTATTTTTCTACCATATAAACTGTATATGTAATTGTTAAATCCAAGTTACCTGTTGAATTTTCATAAGCAACAGAATTAATATGTAAGCCACTCATATTTTTAACATCTTCAATTAAATTGAGTAAATTAGCTTTTGTTCCTTTACATGTTTGTGTAACAACACATGAATAAACTAAAGTATTGGATGATTTAGATTCATCTGTATTATCATTTGCGTTATCAGATGAATTATCATCACTCTTTTTACTTGATAAATCTGTTTGTGTTATTTCAGACATTGTTAAATTAGTAGGACTGATTTTATGTTCTATTGTTAGATTTGTAATCAATTGATCAATATCTTCTTTTGACATAAGATTGTAAAATTGATCATTTAAAGCTTTAATTTCTTGATTAATATTCATAATTTGTGTTTTGATATCTTCTGTTGAAGAAGATGAACTTGTTACTTTTAATTCAGTAAGTTGTAATTCTAAACTATCTTTTGAAGACTTTAATGATGTATGTGATGTTAATTGTGGTTGTAATAAAATCAACCATCCAAAACAAACAATCAATAAAATCACTAATATATAAATCAATGTCTTTTCTCTAGAAGAAAGTTTTTTAAATGAATCTTTAATCTTGTCCACTTGTCGTACCTCCTTCTAATGTACATGTAATCGATGATTTATAAGTAATTGGTGTCGTATTCGTTACTGTTTGTGTTGTTGTCGCACCTGTTATAGGATCTGTTACGGTTTCCGTTGTTTCACTAACACCACCATCTTGAGTATACCCATTGTAATCAACTGTTTTAAAAGTACCTGATTCTCTAAGTGTTCTTACTGTTTCTTCACAACCATTAACTTTAAAAGCTGTTACAGTAAGTGATATAGCTCCTGTTTCTTGATTAAATGATATTGAATCAATTGTTAAGTTCTTACATGATTTATCAATTGTTTCTAAAATACCTTTATCAATTTGAGGGTATTTTGATAATGTTTGTGTAATTGTTTGTAAGTTTGTAAGTTGTTCATTGAGCTTACTTAATTCTTTTTGTTGATCCGAATTTGTATTAGATGCTGTTGCAGCAAGAGCCTCTTCTATTTGTGTTTGCAATGTATCAACATCCTTTTGCAAATTTCTATTAGTGATTGTTAAATAAAGTGTACTTGTCGCAAAAATAAGAATGAGTAAAACAGGGAATGCTATAAGCAAGAGTGTTTTAGAATTTATATTTATTTTTTTCTTTGTTTTATAGACAGATAAAAAATCAATATCTTTGTTACTGTTTCTTGCCATCTTATCTCCTCCATAAACTTCCTACAAATAAATATTTATGAATAGGAAAATTATTATCTTTACTACAAGTATAGTTTGTTGGTTTAAAACGAGATGTCTCAATACTCAAATTAGAAGAAATAGTTGACATCAACATATCTTCTTCATAAGTTTCTAGCCCCGCAAAATAGATTTTTTCTAATTGGGCATCTTTATAAGCACCTTTAGTAAACTGCATTAATTTAGTAAGTGAATTGGATAATTCAGTAATAAAAGCAACTGTTCCACGATCAGAGAAAATACGTATTCTATTAGCTATTTCATATTGTCCATTAATAAATAAATAATGAATAACATCTTGTCCATTGATTACTGTTAAAACATAAGATAGATTTGTTAATTTAGGAATAGATTCTGTTAATTTAATAATTGAATTTGTCATAATATCAATTGATTCTAATGAAATTCCCATTTCATCAAACAAATCAATATACGGCTTTAAAAACTCTTTTTCCATTGCCGCACATAAAACGAGTTGACCTTCTTTACCTTCAACTTTATCTTTTATGATTGCATAATCATATAATAAATCCGTATATTGACTTTCAACGTCAATAAATTCATCATTTACAAATTGAAGAATTTGTTTATGAGAAACGTTTGGTAAAACAGCACACTTCACTAAAATTTGCCCACTATCGACAACAAGTCTCACACTATCAACATTTTCTTTTTTTAAATCAAGTAAAACATCTCTAATAGGTTGATCATCAAGAATATTTCCATCAAGCATTGTTCCTTCAACAAATTCAAATTCTTTGCAAGAAGAAATATGAATATTATTTTTTGAAACATTTCCTTGAACCATTTGTAATCCTTTTGTTGATAAAAATACAATATAACTCATAATTCCTCCTACATATTTCCTACATTGTTATACAATGTATAAATTGGTAATAATACAGATATAATAATTAAAAAAATCACAACCGCTAAAAAGATAATCATTAATGGTTGAATAAGGGTAATCATTCTCTCTGATGCTTGTTCTGCTTCAAAATCAAAATCATCTGCAAGAGTTGTAAGCATTGATTCCAAACGTCCACTTTCTTCTCCCACAAAAATACTACTTGTTAATTTAATATCAAAACCATCAATGTCCTTGATTGCTTGAGATAAACTTTCCCCGTTTCTTAATTTCTTAATAGCTCCGTCAAACTGTGATTCAATATAAACATTACCAATCGTTGTTTTAGCAATATTTAAAGCATTTACAATAGACATCCCACTAGTATATAAAGAACATAAAGTTCTCGCAAATCTGCTCGTATAAATTGTCATCAACAATTTACCAAACTTAGGAATTTTTATTTTTAATTTATCTACTTGAAAACGTATCTTTTCTACTCTAAGTAAAGCAATAAAAGTGACAACCAAACCTGCAGCAATCAATAAGACAATATACCAATAATCTTGTAAAAACTTAGAAATACTAATATTGATTTTAGTAATCAATGGTAACTCAACATTTTGAAAAATATCAAAAAAAGAAGGTAACACCGCTAAATAAACAATCAACAAAACAGCAATTGTAACTATAATTAAAATAATAGGATACATCATTGCTGATTTAGTTTTACCTTTAATACGATGATCCTTAGAATACTGATCAGACATCGTTAAAGCCGTTTTATCCATATTCCCACTTGCTTCACCTGAACGATACATTTGAATCATTAAATTAGGAAAAGCAACACCTTGAGCTTCCATAGCAGCGGATAAAGTATATCCTTGTTGTAACTTTACATAAATATTTTCATAAATTTTTTTTATTTTTTTATTATCTTCTCTTCGAACCATAATAGAAAAAATACGAATCAAAGATAAACCAGAAGCAAGCATTGTTCCTATTTCTCTAGAATAAGCTGATAATTCATTTAATTTCATTTTATACTGATTAACAGTCTTTTTAGTGACATCTTGGCAACTTACTAAAAACAAATTTTGTTCTTTAAGCTTTCTCACTAAATCATTTCGATCATCAGCTTCTAACGTTCCTCTTATTGTTTTAGCTGACATATCTTTCGAAATATATTTAAATGTAGCCATTCTATCACCTCTTTACATCATTAAATTTAAATACCAACTTATAATTTCACTACCATAAGATAAAGCAATAAAAATACCAATTGATAAATAAGGACCAAAAGCAATATGTCCTTTTTTATTAATCTTTTTACTTACCAATAAATAAATACTATAACTTCCTGCAAGTAAAATACCAATAAAAGCAGCAAGTAAACTATACTTCCATCCTAAAGCTATTCCTGAGACAAACATTAATTTAATATCTCCACCACCAAAAGATTCAGCAATTAAAACATTTAATAAAATCATTGGTACAGAAATACAAAACATACCCATAATACTTTCTAACAAAGACATATGTCTTACATACATTAAAACAATAGAAACAATGAACATGGCTATATTTAAACCATCAGGAATAATCATTGTATCAAAATCAATCATTGTAATCGCAAGTAAAATCATCGCAATTACAAACATTAAAATCGTTTCAATACTAAAACCAAAACGATAAAAACAAAACATACCAATCAATCCACCAAAAATTTCAATCAAAAAACCTCTAATAGGAATCGAAGTATGACAATAACGACACTTACCCCTTAAAAAAATATAACTTACAATAGGAATCAAATCATACCATTTTAAAGTCTCACCACAATGATCACAATGACTCCTTCCCTTTACAAAACTCTCATTTCTAGGAACACGATCAATCACAACATTCATAAAACTCGCAACACACATTCCTATTAAAAACATATATACATAAATCAAAATAATAATTGAATCCATAAAAACCTCATCTAATCAAAATTATGATTACTATCAGTACTTACAATCTTTACATCCTTATTCTTTGTTAATGTAGCTTCAATATGATGATCATCATCACTAATCCAATACATTGTATAAGTATTACCATTTCTTTCTACATCAACATCATCTAACTCTGTCTTTTTTGCAATAATGCCTTTTAATTGATTATTATCTGCAGTATCAATTGTATTACCACTCAATATATCTTTAATATAATTATCTATATCATTTTCACTAGGATCATCTGTTGCCTTATACTTAGCCACTTCCGTTTCAACAACTGTATAAATAGAATGTGCCTCTTGAATATAGCGAGACTCTTTAGCTTCATTTACATAACCAATTACAGAAGGTACAGCAATCGCAGCTAAAATAGCTAAGATTACTAATACAACAATAATCTCTACCAACGTAAAACCTTTCTTATTTTTCATCTTCCTCACCCTAATTAACACTTACTGTTATATCTTTATTTCTTTTAATTACAGAATAAACATTCTTTCCATCATCATTTTTAAAATTAACATAGTACTTTGCATTATCTTTTCCAATATGACTACAAGTACCAAACGTCACATTTTGAATACCCGTTTTTTTTGTTATTGTTTCTGTTAATTCTTTTTTATACTCAGTATTATTATAAGTATCATCATTTAATTCATTGCCTAAAGCTTTATACCTTGCTTCCTCTGTTTGAATAACTGTATAAATAGAATGAGCTTCTTCAATATAGCGCGTCTTTTTAGATTCATCTACATATCCAAGAACAGCAGGTACAGCAATAGCAGCTAAAATAGCTAAAATCACTAACACAACAATAATTTCTACCAACGTAAAACCCTTGTTATTCTTCAATCTTTCCTTCATATGCCCATTCCCCTTTTTTGGCTATATTATAACACATATATATAGCATTTACAAGCAATGTTATTGTCGATTTATACCGTATCTTGGCAATTATCCTCGCTTTTTCGATCTGAGCTTCTCTAAAAATCCTAGCGATTTATCGTATATTTTAGCAGATAACTTTTTAAACAATAGAAACAGCGGTGTTCCATACACTATACCTATAC
>ERZ832317.3515-NODE-3515-length-16255-cov-17.596667_pt1 | contig 16255 bp, 16 predicted proteins | sample MGYA00519695_ERZ832317 | MGnify/ENA primary metagenome ERZ832317 (study PRJEB31850, sample SAMEA3708726) | human gut metagenome | biome: human gut; feature: human-associated habitat; material: faeces | place: China | collected 2014 ...
TTGGCTGCTTATTCCATTTTCAGAAATTTCCTATACTTTTGACCCCGGCATCATGTCATTAAGTTAAGCCTGCGCAAAGGGCAAAACAGCTACCGCAAGTAAGCAAAAGAGCTTATTTTTGCGGTAGCTGCCATTTTTACGCATGACAAAAGCAGGTGCCCAGAGGGCATCTGTGACTGCATAATATAAATCGTTTTAAGAAAGGCGATATTGAAAAGCCACAGCGGAAACAGGGTTTTGATAGCGTTTATATTGTCGTCCTGGTCTGATTGGCGACAGGTGCATGGACAGTATTTCAAATATTTGAGCAGATCTGATTTTCCCCTTCAGGAACTGCTTGCATGCAAGTATAGCGACCGAAAAGTTGATTTGTTTTCCTTGTGGGGCTGGCACTTGTCGCGCAATAAGCGAAGCATAATTATAAAAAATCAGTCGAGCAAAAACCTCTTGTAGTAAAAAGTCTGTTTTCTTGCCGTGCAGACAGGATAATCCAATGATATGCTTAAGTTCTCTAAAGGATGTTTCAATTCCCCAACGGAGACGATAAAGTTCTTTGATTTTTTCAACGGGGAAGGTCTCTGGGTCAAGATCAGTATAGATGGTCTCGTAGCATCCGTCAGAAATTCGAAATCGGACGACGCGGAAGTGCAGATCATACATATTGGGAGCTTTGGGCGCAATGTAGTCAAATGTAGTATGAGGCTGGATCCAACGGTATCTTTCTGGATAAGCAGATAACAGCGCCAATGTTTCTTTCGTTTGTCGACGCGTTAGAGTCAATGTTGTATCGACATCGAATTCTTCGCTATTTGGCAATTGAAGATTTGAGATCATGCCGTAGGATTCTTTTGCGCGGATGATGTAATTCCACTTTTTTTCTTGTAAGTGGGCGATGTTATTGAAGGATTCATATCCGCGATCCATTAACACAATTACCTTTCCCGGAATGTTAGAGCGATCTATCATCGAAACGAGAGCTTTGTGCTCATTCATCCCTTTTTTGCCTTGCATAGTAACGTCAACATAGGCTTTGCTCATTAGATCGAACATGGCATTTAGGTGAGCAAGGTTGTATTGCTTTTGCCCATCCATATTTCTGATTAAAGAAAAATCATTGGTTGGATCGGATGGTAAACGTAGATCTGATCCATCGACCGCAAAAAGACGATACCCTCGAAAGGTCATGGTCGGCATCGCCGATGCGACAAATTCGTTGAATATCATTTCGATAGCTTTGGAGCGGATTTTATTGCGTTGTTGGACAAACGCGGAAGCAGTTGCTGTACTTGGTGTGTATCCAAACCAGTCATATAATTCTTTTGAAAGGCTTCCGCCTCCCATGCCGATCAGCATTAGCAGCATCGTTTGCAACGGAAGTTTTCTCTTTCTTGAAAAATCTTTTCCCGGGATCTTTACGCATGCGTCTAAATTTGCGGCGGTTTTCTTTATTGCATGGAACAATGCGGACCGAACACGTTCTGGATCTGATTTTCTGTTCACTTAGAAGGCCTCCTTAAAAAATGTCATCATTTTCAAGGCGAAGCCTTCGATTTTTATTGATTTGTCAAGTGTTTTTGTGAAAAAATATTATTTTTATATGTCCCCCTGCGCTGAAATAAAAACGCTCAATCACCATCATAAGTGATTGAGCGTTTTGCGCGCAAACTTAATGACATTGCTCATAGAGGGAGCATATCAGTGTTCAGAAGGTGCCCTTTTTCTACATTTATTACGAGAAGTGTGTGAAGGGTGTTTTATCCCCCGACGACTGTCGCTTCTCACCCCATTTCCCTGCGCACTGCACCTTGAAAACCGAATACGGTTCCAAGACATCACCGTGTCCGAGCCACTATGAGCAACGTGAAAGAGGCCTGGTCAAGCCTCACCGCGACGACGGCACGGGAAAATAATGGTACTCTCGTCCGGCTAGGTCTCAAACCGAGGGACGACGCACCCACAAGCATGGGCCGAGGCTGAAACGCCTGTGTCCCCTTGACCAGGGGACTTGGAATCGACTTCTATTACTTCATTGAAAGGGGGTATATGAGATGAGCTGCACGCAAAAGCAGCAGTTGGTAAGCTTCTCGAAAGTCAGGATATGGAAACCTTGGTTTCGTCACTTTAACGATCACAAGGATTTCCATAACGAAGGGACTGTCCATCTATTTAGTCTCATGGCACTCTTCAGTTATGCGAATTTTCACTCAAGCAAGCGTGTACTCAATGGTGAACGTTATATGGAGGCCCCAGGCCAATGGATCTGTAAGCTCGGTTCATTGCCCCGTATCCTTCGTGTGCATTCTAAAGAACAACAAGGAGGATATTATGAATATCAATCGTGGCGATATTTTCTATGTCAATTGAGCGAAACGGTGGGTTCCGAAGAAAGATCCGGCCGCCCCGCCATCATCGTGTCCAATCGCCTGTGCAACAAGCATAGCCCCGTAGTTGAGGTCGTGTACCTGACCTGCCAGCATAAGCCGCCCTTGCCGACGCATGTGCGGATCGATAGTGCCGGCCGGTGCTCGACCGCACTGTGCGAGCAGATCACCTCGGTCGATGTCAGTCGCCTGGGTGATTACAAGGGTCACCTGACAGACCGGGAGATGGCACAGGTGGATACCGCGCTTATGGCTTCGCTCGAGCTCCATCCGCTTGCGCGTCAGGCGAAAGTTGAACCTATCGGTCCCCATGTGGATGATTCGGCCCTGGCTCTGATCGCGCTGCGTTTTTTGGAAGGGTTCCTGCAAAATCGAAGTTGCGCGAAGAATGTCAGCGGATTCCATACCGACCTTTCCGACCAGAAGAATGGATGATGGAGGTTTATCATGAAAGGCTTCTATGAGAAATTGTCGGACGGAAGGATCGTTGACCGACCGCCGTGCAGTCGCTGCATCCATCGCAAAAAGATGACCGTGGAGGAACCTTGCTATAGCTGCATAGACCTCATGGATCTGAGTTCCCACCGTCCGAACGCGGAAACGGAGTTTGCAAGCTTCACCCCGGCTACGGAGGTGGATCATGCAGAATAAGGAACTGACTGTGCAAACCCCATTGGGCGAGTTGGCAGTCGGGATCAACGCAGACCCCGACTATCCCGGCATTTCTGTCGCCTTTCGCGGCGACGGTATGAATGATTGCTTCAACGTAGGTTCTATCCGGCTTGCATGGATCGAATACTCTCCGGAGAAGCATTGCCTTCAGGCTGTCGTCTATGGGGACGGGAATGCGGATGACTACGGTACAAGCGATGACTGCGCTGAGAAAGAATTTGGTTGCGGCTCAAGTTTGCTGGTAAACCGACTCATACAGCTTTTTACAGCACCAGCGCTTCCTTTAACACCCGGAGGGAGGTCAGGTGACCCTCCAGCATGGGCATGGTCAGGTCCTCCATTTCCAGAGATACATCGCCGTCATAGCCGGCCATCCGCACGGTGGAAAAAAACTCTTTCCACCACTGGGCGCCGTGGCCGCAGCCCACGGCCACGTAATTCCACGAACGTGCGCGGAACTGGTCGATGGGCTTCGTGTCCAGCAGACCGTTTGGCCCGGCCATCCGCCGCTCCGGGCGGGAGTCTTTGCCGTGGACGTGGTAGAGAGCGCCCTGCTCACCCAGCACCCGGGCGGCCTCGATGGGGTCGCCGCCCATCCAGAACAGGTGGGAGGGGTCCAGATTCATGCCCACCAAAGGGCCCACGGCTTCCCGCAGGCGGAACAGGGTCTCCGGGTTGTACACCAGCTGCATCCCGTGGTTTTCCAGCGCGATCTGACGGATGCCGCAGTCCTCCGCCATACGGACCAGCTCCTTCCACTTGGGGATGGCCACCTCGTTCCACTGGTAGTCCAGAATGTCCTGGGTCTCCGGCGGCCAACTGGTGGTGATCCAGACGGGGGTCTTGTCGCCGGGACAGCCGGCGGGCAGGCCGCTCATCATCACGATCTTCTCCACGCCCAGCAGCTTCGCCAGACGGAAGGTTTTCTCCGTCACCTCCCAGTCCTTCTGGAAGGCAAGGGGGTTGCCGGAGCAGTTCAGGGCGCACAGGGCGATATCCCGGCGGCGAAGCTGGTCCATCCAGCGCTGCCGGGCCGTTTCGGAGCCGAGCAGTTCGTCCAAGTCGATGTGGGGCGCGCCGGACCAGTTGCCGGTGCCGATCTCCACCGCCTGAACGCCCTGCGCCACGCAGAAATCCAGCATGGCCGCAAAGGGCATATCCAATGTGCAGGTTTTGATAGAAAGCCGCATAGGGGACCTCCTTGGTCATTGATCTTTTTGGGGGCCGCTGCGGGGCGGCGCATGAAAATCGTCTTTTTTCGCGGGGAGTTGAGGGGCGCTATTCCTTGGTGAACCACAGGTCCAGATCCACAGGACCCTCGATGCCGTCCACAACGCCGCTCTCGCTGTACTGCCAGAGGGTCACGCCCCGGTCCAGCGCCGGGACGGGGCCGTAGCTGGCCAGCCAGACCGGCAGGTGCGCCAGCTCCTCCATGCCGTACATACTTCCGGCCCAGTGGAGGTTCATGTAGACCACCGGCTCATAGCCCGCCTGACGGATCACGTCGCAGAAGGCGATGGCGTTCTGGGTGGCCTGTTCGCCGGTGAGATCGTCGGTCCGGGCCTCGTCCGCCGTGTAAAATTCCAGATCATAGGCGATGGGGCCGCTGACGTTCGTCCCCCGGAGCCGCTCCACCACGAACCGGGCTTCCTCGGCGGCTTCCTCCTCCGTGACGGCCTGAGAGTAGAAGTAAACGCCCACCGTCAGCCCCGCATTGGCGGCGTCGGCGGCGTTCTGGGCGAAGGCGTTGTCCTCCACCAAAGCCCCGGTGCCGTAGCCCCGGAAGCCAACCCGCAGCATGGCGAAGTCCGCCCCGGCGGCCTTCACGGCGGGCCAGTCCACGACACCTTGATAGCTGGAAACGTCCACTCCGGCCCGGGCGGTGACGCCGGGGGCGTCATATTGGTAAAACGGCTCCCTGCGGGTCAGGGCTTCCTCGTTGACGGAGATGCCCGGCCCCGGCGCGGTATGGGCCCGCCATTCCAGAATACCCCAGATCCCCAGGCCCGCCAATACCAGCACCGCCAGCAGCCAGCCACGGCGGTTGGGCGCGGCCCGCTTGCCGCCTTTCTTTTTTTCTTCCATATGTGTTCCCCCTCTTTTCTGCCCATAGACTACCACCGGCGGCGCTGCCTTTGGTGAACAAAGTCTGAATTTGCCGCAAAAAGGGGAGGGGACGGCTCAGGTTTCCTGCGCCAGCATCCGCAGGGCGAACAGGGTGTGGAGCGCTGCGCCGGTGGGGAGAACGTCCTCGTTGAACACCACCGCCTCGTTGTGCATGGGCTTGCCGTAGCGGGGGTCCTCCTGCGGCGTTCCGGCCCCCAGCAGCAGGTAGGCGCAGGGCAGCTCATAGGTGAAGGAGGCGAAGTCCTCGGAGCCCATGCCCCCCTGATCCAGACGGTACACCCGCTCCTTGCCAGCCAGCTCCTCCGCCCAGCCCGCGACCCGGTCCATCAGGGCGGGATCGTTTACCAGCGGCGGCGCGGAGGCGATCTCCTCCACCGTGGCGCTGCCACGGAAGGCCGCCGCTGTGTTTTCCGCGATGGCTTGGATGCGCTCCATGATCCGGGCGGTGAGTTCCCGGTCAAAGGTGCGGATGGTACCCTCCATCACCGCTTCCTCCGGGATGATGTTGGGGGCCTGTCCCCCCTGGAACCGGCCCACCGTCACCACGGCAGGCTCCTTGGCGGAGATCTCCCGGGCAGTCAGCGCCTGCAAGGCAAGATAGATGTGGGCGGCGATGTTGATGGGATCCACGCCGGTCTCCGGCATGGCCCCGTGGCAGCCGGTGCCCCGGACGGAGATCCGGAACAGGGTGCAGCCCGCCATGAACGTCCCCCGGCCGCAGAGCACCATGCCGGAGGGAGTACCGGAGTTGACGTGGAGGGCCAACGCCGCTTGGGGCGTCGGCGCATCCTTCAGGACCCCGGCTTCCAGTATGGACTTGGCCCCGGTGAAGCCCTCCTCATCCGGCTGGAACACCAGCCGCACCGTGCCCTTCAAGTCCGCCTGATGCCGCTTGAGTAAAGCGGCGGCGCCTAACAGCATGGCGGCGTGCATATCGTGGCCGCAGGCGTGCATGGCGCCGTTTTCCGACTGAAAATCCAGCCCCGTGGCCTCCCGGACCCGGAGAGCGTCCATATCCGCCCGGAGCAGCACGCACCGGCCGGTGTCCTCACCAGTGGTGTCCGCCACCACGCCCCCGGCCAGCGGGCGGGGCGTATACCCCAGCGCCGTCAGCCGTTCCGTCACATAGGCGGCGGTGCGGGGCAGGGAGGGGCCCACCTCCGGGTCCCTGTGCAGGGTCCGGCGATCCGTCAGAAGCTGGGGCTTCAGGGCTTCCGCCTCCGCCAGCAGAGCTTTGGTATCCATGGTCATAGCACGTCATCCTTCCTTTGAACTGCGCCGTTTCCGGCAGATTTATGATAGGGTTATTATACCGCAGGGCGGGGCGTTGTCAAACACCGCCGGAGAAAAAACAGAGCTGCGCAAGCACCTTTTCTCATTTTTTCTGATAGGGCTTCGGTAAGAAAAGTGAGTGCGAACTGTCTTGACAGCTGCTGGCGGCGCTGGACTGAGCGGCAGAGGCACTTGCCGCAAAGGGCAGAGCTTAGGCATGCAGATCAACCGGTTCTGGTGATACAGGTCGGCCAAGCTGTGGAGTAAGCGGGACAAAGTGTTTAAATTTTTGCCGGGCAGAAATTGAGATTTGGAAAAAATGATAAACTTGATGAAAATGAAAAGGTTTTGATTGACTCCAAAAGAAATTGGCAGTATCATACGACCAACAAAAACGGTATGTTAAAGGAAAGGAGCGGTAGCTATGTTTAATCTGAGTTCTCGAATGCTGATCTGCATGTACATGGACATGGCTATGCCGATGCCCATGCGTTTGTGCGCTCATTTGCTGCCTTTCCGGAACATCCGGGGTCGAATGTGTCTCTGTGGATCATAATATGCAGAGTTATTGACGCATTTGAAGCGGGGAGCTTTTGAGCTCCCCGCTTTTTTTGTTAGTTAGAAGGAGGAATCGATTTGATTGAACTGACACACGTCTCCAAGGATTTCGGAAAAGGGCAGCAGGAGGTCCACGCTGTGCGGGATGTTTCCCTGTCTATCGATAAGGGTGAGATTTTCGGAATCATCGGCTTTTCCGGAGCAGGGAAGTCCACACTTGTCCGATGCATCAATCTTCTGGAGCGGCCTACTGCCGGCACGGTCATGGTAGACAACAAGGACCTGACCGCTTTATCCGCACGGGAGCTGCGGCAGGCACGAAAAAAAATCGGCATGATCTTTCAGCATTTTAATTTAATGCCGTCCCGCACCGTCGCCGGAAATGTAGCCTACTCCATGCCTGACGTGACGCTGGCGGTCATCAACGGCAACTATGCGCTGGACAGCGGTCTGACTGCGGATGAAGCCCTGTACAAAGAAAGCGATTATACGGACAACAGCTATTTCGGACTGATCGCCGCCCGCACAGAGGATGCGGAAAATCCTGTCTATCTGCGGATCGTGGAGGCATACCAGTCCCAAAAGACGATCGATATTTTCAACAACGAGTTCGCCGGCTTCTTCCTGCCTGCGTGGGAACTGGATATCGGCTGAAAAGCGGAAACGGCCCGGTAAGGACAGAAAGGAATGCTTGAACATGCCGGAAATTCAAATCTCCAAGGAAAAGGCTGCGGCGCTTTACCGCACGATGAAGCTGATCCGCTGCTTTGAGGAAAGCGTGAAGCGGGACTATCTGAACAAGGAGCTTCCCGGATTTGTGCATCTGTACATTGGGGAAGAGGCCATTGCCGCCGGTGTCTGCGCAGCCCTGCGGCAGGATGATCTGATCGAATCCACGCACCGCGGGCATGGACACTGCATTGCCAAGGGCGCGGATATTGACCGGATGATGGCGGAGATTTACGGTAAGGAGACCGGTCTTTGCCACGGCAGAGGCGGCTCCATGCACATTGCGGATTTTTCCGTCGGAATGTTGGGTGCCAACGGCGTTGTAGGCGGCGGGTACAATCTGGCGGTAGGCGCAGCACTGGCAAATCGCAGGATATTTCATAATGACAAGGTGTCCGTGGTGTTTTTCGGTGACGGCGCGGCGAATCGCGGCACCTTCCATGAGGCGCTGAATGCAGCGTCTGCGTGGAAGCTCCCGGTAGTTTTTGTCAACGAGATGAACCATTGGGCCTCCACGACGCCCTATCGCACCACCTGCAACCTGGAGTACATTTCCCAGCGGGCCGCAGGCTATCAGATCCCAGGCGTAACGGTGGACGGACAGGATGTCCTTGCGGTATACGCCGCAGCGCAGGAGGCGGTGGACCGTGCCCGCCGCGGTGAGGGACCGACTCTGCTGGAAGCGCGGACCTATCGGATCGAGGGACATTTCGTAGGAGACCCGGAGGTATACCGGGACCATGACGAAACCATGCGTATCTTCCGCGAGACAGACCCACTGAAGCGTTTCCGGGAAAAAGCCGTGCGAAGCCTGCACTTTACCGAGGCGGAGCTGGATGAAGCAGACGCGGCGTGCGTACAGCGCATTGCGGACGCAAAGCGCTTTGCGCTGGAGAGCCCCTACCCGGATGCCGCCGATTACCAGAAATATCTCTATGCGGACTGACAGGAGGGAAATTTTGTGCGTACGATAACTTTTGCACAGGCAACCCTGGAGGCAATGGCTGTGACAATGGAAGAAGATCCCGCTGTGTTTGTCATGGGAGAGGATATTGCGCGACAGGGCGGTATTTTCGGCCAGTTCAAGGATCTGGCCCGCCAGTTTCCCGACCGTGTGATCGACACGCCGATCTCTGAGACGTTCATTGTCGGCGGCGGTGTGGGCGCAGCGCTGGCAGGTGCCCGTCCGGTGGTGGATATGCACTATGCGGATTTCCTCAGCGTCGCAATGGATGAGGTGTTCAACCAGATGGCAAAGGCGCGGTTCATGTTCGGCGGTCAGGCCAAAATGCCCATTGTGCTGCGGGCACCGGATGGACAGCTGACCAATGGCGCTGCCCAGCATACGCAGTCGGTGGAGGCTTGGTTCACGCATATTCCGGGCTTAAAGGTCGTCTCGCCCTCCAATCCCTACGATGCCAAGATGACCCTGATCACCGCTATCCGCTCGGATGACCCGGTGATCTATTTTGAGAATAAGACACTGCTGAAGGAGAGCGGCGAAGTGCCGGAGCTCGCGGACGAGGTTCCCTACGAGTTGGGGAAAGCGCGGGTAGAGCGGGAAGGTGCAGACGTGACCATCGTTTCCTATTCCATTGGAATGAAGCATGCCCGCACTGCCGCAGACGCACTGAAAAAAAGGGGATACAGCGCGGAAGTCATCGACCTGATCTCCCTGCTGCCCTGGGATCGTGAAGCCGTGCTGCGCTCTGTTCGGAAAACCCACCGCCTGTGTATCCTGCACGAGTCCATCAAGCAGGGCGGCTTTGGCGGAGAAATTGCCGCCACGGTAGTGGAGGATGCCTTTGATGCACTGAAGACGCCTATTTTGCGGATCGGCGCACCGTTCTGCCCATCGCCCTTTTCCCCAACACTGGAGCCGCAGGTCCGTTTGTCAGACGAAAAGATCACCCGTGATCGGCTGAAGCTGCTGGAATATCACTGATCTCAGCTGTGTGCATCATGGGAAGACTGCCGAGATCACGGCATAACAATTTAAAGAGTTGGAGGAATGCCACGTGCAGACATTGGAAACAGCATTGAAAACGATCATACAGGATGCGGACAGGCTTATCTTCCGCGGAATTGAGGAAAAATATCTCAGCGATGCTCTGGGGCGGCGCAGAGGTGCGGCGGAAGCGCTGGTATTTCCGTTGAACACGCAGGAGGGCAGCAGCGTACTGCGCTATGCCCATGAGAACCACGTTCCGGTCACCCCTCGCGGTGCGGGAACCAATCTGGTGGGCTCCACGGTACCTGTCAAAGGCGGCATCATCCTTGACCTTTCCCGCATGAATCGGGTGCTGGAGTTGGATGAGGACACCATGACGATCACCGTAGAGCCGGGCATCCTTTTGCAGGAGGTGCAGGCGTATGTGGAGCGGCGCGGCTTCTTTTACCCGCCGGACCCCGGCGAGAAGGCGTCCAGCATCGGCGGCAACATCAGCACCAATGCCGGCGGGATGCGAGCGGTAAAGTATGGCGTCACCCGCGACTATGTGAGGGGACTGGAGGCTGTGCTGGCGGACGGAACGGTCTTGCAGCTCGGCGGCAAGCAGGCCAAGGATGCCAGCGGCCTATCCCTCAAGCACCTGCTGATCGGCTCCGAGGGGACGCTTGCCGTCCTCACAAAATGTGTGCTGCGGCTGCTGCCAAAGCCGGAGACTGCCGTCAGCGTTCTGGTTCCTTATCCCGATTTGAATACCGGTATCCGGAGCGTGCTGACGATCCTGCGTGCGAATGCGAACCCCACCGCGGTGGAGTTCATGGAGCGGAAGGTCGTGGCTCTGGGCGAGGACTTCTCCGGTGTGCGTTATCCCCGCCCCGGTGCAGGCTCCTATATTCTTCTGACCTTTGACGGTCACCAGAGCGAGGTGGAGGCCAACGCCGCGCGGGTGCGTGAGCTGGCACTGGAAAACGGCGCGCTGGATTACATCGTACTCACCGACCCGGCACAGGCGGCGGACATCTGGAAGGTCCGGGGCGCATTGGTCAAGGCCGTGGAGGCCGTTTCGGAACAGGAGCCGGTGGATATCGTGGTGCCCATCAGCCATACGGCGGATTTCATCCGCTTCATCAACGAATTGGAAACCTCCTCCGGTATGCGGATGATCAGCTTCGGCCATGCCGGGGACGGAAACGTGCATCTGTGCGTTGTCCGCGGCAGCCGTGATGAGGATACCTGGCAGCGGGAGCTGCACACCAATATGGACGCCGCCTATGCAGAGGCCTATCGGCTTGGCGGCGTGGCCTCCGGCGAGCATGGCATCGGTCTTTCCAAGCGGCGATATTTCCTGCGGGAGACGGCGGCGGAGAATCTCGCCGCGATGAACGCGATCAAGGATGCTTTAGACCCGCTGCACATTCTCAACGATCAAAAATCTTATATCAAAGGAGATACCGACCATGCAGAGCCTTTCTGAACGAACCGCCAGCTTTACCGACTCCGTCATTCGCCGGATGACGCGCATATCCCTTCAATACGATGCGGTAAACCTGTCTCAGGGCTTTCCGGATTTTGAACCGCCCAAGGAGATCCTTGACCGTCTGGCTCAGGCGGCCTACGAAGGCTATCACCAGTATTCCATCACCTGGGGCGCACAGGATTTCCGGGAGGCGCTGGCCGCCAAGCAGTCCCGTTATATGGGCCGCACCATCGACCCCAACAGCGAGATTGTCACCACCTGCGGCAGCACGGAAGCCATGATGGCCGCTATGATGACCGTGACCAATCCCGGCGACAAGGTTGTGATTTTCTCCCCGTTCTATGAGAACTACGGCGCAGACACCATCCTTTCCGGCGCGGAGCCCATCTATGTGCCGCTGACGCCGCCTGATTTTCGGTTTGATCCCAATGTATTGGAGGACGCCTTCCGCCAGCACCCCAAGGCACTGGTGCTCTGCAATCCCTCTAATCCCTGCGGCAAGGTCTTTACCCACGAAGAGCTGGAGACCATTGCGGCGCTGGCCGCCAAGTACGATGTGTATGTCATCACCGACGAGGTCTATGAGCACATCGTCTATGCCCCTCACAGACATACCTATTTTGCCGCGCTGCCGGGAATGTGGGAGCGGACCATTTCCTGCTCGTCCCTCTCCAAGACCTATTCCATCACCGGCTGGCGCTTGGGGTACATCATCGCCCCACCGGAGATCATTGACCGCGCGAAAAAGGTGCATGATTTTCTGACCGTTGGCGCGGCGGCCCCCTTGCAGGAGGCTGTGATCCCGGGACTGAAATTCGGACAGGATTACTACGATGATCTGCTGGCGAAATACACCCACAAGAAGGAGCTGTTCCTCAAGGGACTGGATGATCTGCACATCATCCACAACGATCCGGAGGGGGCGTATTATGTCCTGCTGGACATTTCCGAATTCGGCTATGACAGCGATCTGAAATTCTGCGAGGATCTGGCCCGGCTGGTAGGCGTCGGAGCAGTGCCCGGCTCCAGCTTCTTCCGCGAGCCGGTGAATCATCTGATCCGCTTCCACTTTGCCAAGAAGGACGAGACGCTTCTGAATGCCCTGAACCGCCTGGAAAGCCTGCGGAGCAAAATCCCATCCCGCAAAAGGAACTGAAAGAGACCGCTCTCAAGCGGGAAGCCTCACAAGAGCAGGGCCTATCTGTCAGCCGTGCTGCGAGAAACCCGCGCTGTCCGAGATTGCAGCGGTATGATTTCCTCGCTGGCAGCCGGATAGGGGGGAACCCCCATATCCTGCTAATGTGCTAAGGCACGTATGCGCATCCGAGACCGCACTTCAGAAATTGAACGAGTGAAAAAGCTGCCGGGGAGTTGATCTCCCCGGCAGCTTTTTTGCGGTCAGCAGAAGGTTGGATTCCCGCAGAAAAATGCCCGAAGGAGATGTTCCTTCGGGCATTGCGTGTATTCGGCAGAAATCAGCTGCTTTTTCCCAGATACGCTTCCTTCACCCGGCTGTCCGCCAGCAGCTCCGCGCCGGTGCCGGACATGGTGATGGTGCCGGTCTCCAGCACATAGGCGAGGTCCGCGATCTTCAGAGCCATGTTGGCGTTCTGTTCCACCAGCAGCACCGTGACGCCCTGCCGGTTGATCTCCCGGATGATGGAGAAGATGTTCTGCACCACCAGCGGGGCCAGACCCAGAGACGGTTCATCCAGCATCATCAGCTTGGGGCGGGACATGAGGGCACGGCCCACGGCCAGCATCTGCTGCTCGCCGCCGGAGAGGGTGCCCGCCAGCTGCCAGCTCCGTTCCTCCAGACGGGGAAACAGGCTGTACACCCACTGGATGTCTTTTTCAATCTCTGCCTTGTCCCGGCGCAGATAGGCCCCGATCTTCAGATTTTCCAGCACCGTCATATCCGGGAAGACCCGGCGGCCCTCCGGACTCATGGCGATGCCGGTGGAGATGATCTTGTCGATGGACTTGCCCAGCAGCTCCTGCCCGTCCCACTGGACGGAGCCGCCGGAGGCCTTTACCAGTCCGGTGATGGTCCGCAGGGTGGTGGATTTGCCTGCGCCGTTGGCGCAGATCAGCGTCACGATCCTGCCGTCCGGTACTTCCAGAGAAATGCCCCGGAGGGCCTGAATGCCGCCGTAGTGGACCTGGAGGTTTTCAATTTTAAGCATCGTCCGCCACCCCCAGATACGCGTCGATGACGCGCTGATTTTTTTGGATCTCCGCCGGTGTGCCGTGGGCGATCAGCTTGCCGAAATCCAGCACATAGATGCGGTCGGAAATGCCCATGACCAGATTCATGTGGTGCTCGATGAGGAGAATCGTGATCTTGAATTTCTCCCGAATCTCCCCGATAAAGGCTGTCAGCTCCTCCGTTTCCTGAGGGTTCATGCCGGCGGCCGGCTCATCCAGAAGCAGCAGCTTCGGCTCCGCCGCCAGTGCCCGGGCGATCTCCAGCCGCCGCTGCTTGCCGTAGGGCAGGCTGGTGGCCAACTCGTTTTTCACATCGGCCAACCCTACGATCTCCAGCAGCTCCTCCACCTGCGCCCGCTGGGCCGCTTCCTCCTTCCGGTTCAGCCGGAACGCGGCGGAAAACACGCTGCTGGTGGAGCGGCAATGCTTGGCGATGAGCACATTGTCGAACACCGTCTGGGTCTTCCACAGGCGGATGTTCTGAAAGGTCCGGGCCATGCCCGACCGGGTGATCTTGTCCGGGGTAGGGGAGAGGGTCTCCGTGAAAAGTCCGTCACACTGGCCCTTGTACTGCTTTTTCATTTTGCCCTGGGGGTGGTTTTCGATGATCTTCGCCCCGTCAAACCACACCGCGCCGTTGGTGGGCTGGTAGACGCCGGTAATGACATTGAAGGCGGTGGTCTTTCCCGCGCCGTTTGAGCCGACAAGCCCGTAGACCGCGCCCTGCGGCACGGTGAGCGTCAGATCGTCCAGCGCGCGCGTTGCGCCGCCGAAGGTTTTTGTCACGTGCGAAAGTTCAATCATCTGTCGGTTCCTCCTGCGTCAGAAGTGACGCGAGCGCCTCTGCGCTCAGTCCGAGCGCGCGCAGCCGCTGCGCCGCTGCCCGGAATGCGTTGAGGGCCTCCTTTTTCTGCTGCTCGGCAAGCCGGTCGACCTGCGCGACGAACGAGCCCTTCCCGGCGACGGAAAGAATGTACCCTTCCGATTCCAGCTCCCGGTAGGCGCGCTGGATGGTGTTGGGATTGATGGCCAGCTGTCCGGCCAGCTCCCGCACAGACGGAAGCCTGCTGCCGGGCGGCAGCGCTCCCGTCAGCATCAGTCTGCGCAGCTCGGCCTGGATCTGCTCATAAATGGGCCTCGGATCCCGGTAATTGATCGCGATCACGGAAGTTTTCCTCCCCAACTGTATGAACTGTATTGATACAATTATATCACACGCCGCGCATAAAGTCAACCGCATTCGACAGCACCCACCCCTGCCGATTGCGCCGCCGCTGCGGTTTTGGTTGACGGAACGCACCTCCGCGCGTATGATAAAGAAAAAAGAAAGGCGGACAGTGCAATGAATGAACCGTATGAATTTTATGAAGCAGGCGCGGACTATGTCCGGACAAGAATGCCGTTTGCGCCGCAGATCGCGGTGATCCTCGGCTCATCGCTTGGGCCGTTTGCGGAAAGACTTCAGAATACCGTCGAGATCGACTATCACGAGGTCCCGAATTTCCCCGTTTCCACGGCCCCCGGCCACGCCGGAAAGCTGATGTTCGGCGAGCTGGCCGGAAAGAAGCTCGTGTGCCTCGCGGGACGCTTTCACAGCTACGAGGGCTACGACTTCGAGCAGCTGGCGCAGCCGGTGCGGCTTTTGAAGCTGCTCGGCGTCCGTGCGCTGATCGTGACGAACGCGGCGGGCGGCGTGAATCTTGCCTATCATCGCGGCGATTTCATGCTGATCGCCGACCACATCAAGCTCAACGGCTCCAGCCCCATGCGGGGCCGGAACGTGGACGAATTCGGCCCGCGCTTCTTTGACGTTACGCGGATGTACACGCCGGAGCTGCGCGAGCTGGCGAAGTCCTGCGCGGCAAAGCTCGGCTTTTCCGTGCACGAGGGCGTGTATTTCTTCATGCCCGGCCCGCAGTTTGAAACGCCTGCCGAAATTCGCGCCATCCGCCTGCTCGGCGGCGACGCCGTGGGGATGTCGACTGTAACGGAGGCGCTGACGGCGGCGCACTGTGGTCTGCCGCTGCTGGGCATTTCCGTGATCACCAACATGGCCGCCGGCATCACGGGCGAGGCCGTCTCCGGCGAGGAGGTCAACGAGACGGGCGCGGCGGTCGCGGAGCGGTTCAGCCGCTATCTTGAAAAAATTCTGGAGGAGATGGAAGTATGACACAGTTCCGGGCCGATGAAGGGCTGGCCTTCATGCTGCAATATGAAAACGTTGCGTGGTACGATGCGGGCGAGGTGCGGATTCTCGACCGCCGGATCTATCCGGCGAAAATCGAGTTTGTCCGCTGCAAAACGCACGTGGAGGTCATGCAGGCCATCCGCGACATGGTCACGCAGAGCGCGGGGCCGTATACGGCGGCGGCCATGGGCATGGCGTTGGCCGCGTATGAGTGCCGGGAAAAACCGGCAGAGGAGCAGCTGCGCTTTTTGCAGGCGGCGGACGAAACTATTTCGAACGCGCGTCCGACCACGTACAAGCGGATGAAGCTGGTCTGTGACGGCTGTCTGGAGGCGGCGAAGCTGGCGCTCCGCGAGGCGCGGCCCGTCGATCTTGCCATCCGGGAGCACGCCGTAAACGCCAACAACCGCCGCTACAGCAAGGTAAATGAGATCGCAAGCTATCTCGTGCCGCTCATCCCAGACGGCGGCACGGTCATGACGCAGTGCTTCGGTGAAACGATCGTCGGCATGATGCTGAAGGAGGCGAGGCAGGCCGGGAAGACCTTCCGCCTGTTCTGCCCGGAGACGCGGCCTTATTTTCAGGGAGCGCGCCTCACGGCCACGGTCTGCCATGATATGGGCTTCGACGTGACCGTCATCACCGACAATATGCCCGCATTCGTCATGGAGCGCGAGCACGTGGACCTCTTTACC
>ERZ832317.3521-NODE-3521-length-16236-cov-19.835795_pt1 | contig 16236 bp, 15 predicted proteins | sample MGYA00519695_ERZ832317 | MGnify/ENA primary metagenome ERZ832317 (study PRJEB31850, sample SAMEA3708726) | human gut metagenome | biome: human gut; feature: human-associated habitat; material: faeces | place: China | collected 2014 ...
AAGGATGCGGTCGATCTCCTCCTGGTCTGTGATCTTTTCATGTCCCGGTCTTGTAGACTCTCCACCAACATCAATGATAGCCGCACCATCTTTTATCATCTGCTCAGTATGTTTTAAGGCAGCGTCCAAATGATTATATCTGCCGCCATCCGAAAAGGAATCCGGTGTCACATTTAAGATTCCCATGACATAAGTGTGTCCCTCTTCCAAAAATTCCTGATTTCCTATGATCATAGCAAACCTCTCTTTCTTATATCATAATCTTCCTTTATCTCAAAATAGGGTCTGTCGATCCTTTCTTCTGCTTTCCATTTGCAGGTATCGCTTGCTAGGCAGGCAAAGCATTCCCTCGAAAAATGATCGGCAAAGGAAAGCAAGTCTTCCAAGGTCTTTTGGCTGCCACGCTTGGCATAACGAATCTTGACATCCTGCCTTTTGCTATGGCATTTCACCGCTGCACATATCCTGTCTGTCTTAGCAGGATCATAGCCAATAGACAACAAAATCTCCTCTGCAAGGATCGCTGACGATTCTGCATGGGAGATTCCATTCTGATACTGCAAGGCACGCCCCAGATCATGAAAGAGCATGATCTCCTCTGCATCGATCGAAAGCCCATTTTCTTTTGCCAACAAAATAGCGATCTGTCCTACCCGAAGAAAATGTTCCATATCATGTCTGCAATAAGTCCTATCTGCTTCGTAGTCCGTGATCGTCTCGCAGCATGCCTTATATTGGGGATGTTCTAAAACCTGTGTCACTGTGTCCATATGCCGTATCCAAACTTTATTTTACTAATTGAAAAAAACGATCCTGTAGTGCCGTATCCTCTGCAAAGATGCCCCTTGTCACATAACTGACTGTCTTGCTGCCCGGCTTTTTGACGCCGCGCATGGTCATACAGGTATGCTCTGCCTCAAGCATGACCATAACGCCCATGGGATGCAGTTGTTCATTGATAGCATCCGCGATCTGTGCCGTCAACTGCTCCTGCAGCTGGGGTCTTTTTGCAAAGACCTCAACCGTCCTGGCGATCTTGCTGAGTCCCACGACCTCGCCCTTTGGGATATAGGCTACATGTGCCTTGCCAAAGAATGGCATCAGATGATGCTCGCAGGTGCTGTAAAATACAATATCCTTTTCCAAGACCATCTCATTTCCAGCCACATGAAAACGCTTGGAAAGCGGCTCTGCGGCATCCTGATACATACCGGCAAAGATCTCCTCATACATGCGTGCTACACGATCCGGTGTCTCTAAAAGTCCCTCGCGCTCCACGTCTTCGCCCACGCCCTCCAAGATCAGGCGCACGCCCTCTTTTATTTTTTCGTGATCAAACATCTCTTACTCCTTTACAGATGCTTTTACAATCTTCTTAAAGTCTCCCAGATAAGAAAGGGAACCAAAGGCTAAGATCATATCATCCCCCGCCTGCAGTGCCTGATAAAGTGCATCCTCTAAAGAAGGACAGGCAAGCGCCGCATAGGAAAGATTCTCTATGGTCTTTTGCAATTTTTCGGCCGGCAAGGCTCTGGCATTGTCCGGTGTGACCGTATAGATATGCCCTGCTCTTGGCAGAAGCAGTGCCAGCATTTCCTCGTATTCCTTATCCGCAAGTACCCCCATTATATAGGTTATGGATTTATTTGTAAAATCACTTTCCAGCGTTTCCCATAATCTTTTGGCTGCGTTGTGTGCCCCATCCATATAGATCAGCGGTTCCTTACAAAGGCACTCCATCCTTCCCTGCCAGACGGTCTTTTGCATGCCCTCTTTTACCGCCGCATCCGAAATAAAAACGCCCAGTTTGCGCAAGATCCGAATGGTCTCTAAGACCAGGACACTGTTTTGCAGTTGATAGGAGCCCTCCAGGGGTACCTCTATATCCGAAAATTCCTTATAGTCATAACAGAGCGGCTTTCTTTGCTTTATCTTTACCTTGCTCTCATCACAAAAAGTAAGTCCGGTCTTTCCAGCCTTAGCCACATCCTCTAAGACTTTGGCAGCCTTTGGCTCCTGCCAGGTGGAAACAGCCTGTCCCCCTGCTTTCATAATGCCAGCCTTGATGCGGGCAATGCTTTCCAGATCCGGTCCTAAGAACTGCATATGGTCTCTGCCGATTGCGGCAAAAACGCTGCATAGGCTATGGTTCAATACATTGCTTGCATCGGTCGCCCCGCCCATGCCAACTTCCATGATGACATAGTCACAGCCTGCTTCGTAAAAATAAAGATATGCCAGTGCCGTCTCCACTTCAAAAATGGTCGCGCATACACCATGCTGTCTTTCAACTTCCTGCCAGGCATCCTCCATGCGGTGCATATAGGCATTAAAAGCCGCTGCGTCTATGTACGCGCCATCGATGGAAAAACGTTCCTCGTAGCAAAAGACTGCCGGGGACGTATAAAGCCCGACCCGGTAGCCCTGCCGGCATAAAATACTCTGCAGCATAGCACAGGTAGAACCCTTTCCATTGGTTCCTGCCACGTGGATGACCTGTAATTGCTCCTGCGGATCGCCCAGAGCCTGCATAAGCAGGCACATGGCATCCAGCCCTAAGACACTGCCTTTTTTTGCAATTTTATCCATAAAAGCACGGGTCTTATCATCAAACGTCATTATTTCTTGACACCTTTCGTATCGCGATTGCCAATGTGCAGGCGGTTTAAGACCACATCCTTGCCCTTGACTTTGACCGTCTTGCTATCACCTGTATGCAAGAGATAGACAGCCTGCAAGAGATCCTTATCGGCTAAGCGCATGCCCCTGACACCAATCGCGCCCTTCTTTTTCTCCGGTATGGCCGCCGTATCAATGCGCAGGAACATTTCCTTCTCGCTTTGCATGACAATGCTATCCTGGTCTTCTAAGACTCCGACTAAAAGCAGACCATCATCCGGGGCTAACTTGGTGGCAGCCGTCGTTCTCTTTGCCACATCAAACTCGCCGCCATCGACTACCTTTAACATGGATGTCTTGGTCGCAAATACCAGTTTTTTATCTTTTAATGCAGCAACGGACGCGATCAAAAGGCTTTCTTCCTTGCTCGCATCAAAGTTACTTACATTATCCAGCGGCTGTCCCTTATCGCGGAACTTGCCAAACGGCAGGTCTAAGACCTTGATCAGATGCATCTGTCCCTTATCGGTAAAAAGTGCCAGTTTATCCGTATTTTTACAGAAGATGATCTGGCGGCTCTCTGCCTCAGCCGCCTCTTTGTTGCGTTCAAAGGTAGGCATATCCACAACACGGCCGTAGGCAAAACGATCGATCATGACAGCAACATCCACTTCCTCGATCGGCTTTTCTTCTACCACAACTTCTGCCACATTATCAATGACCGTGCGGCGCTCCTTGGCATATTCCTTCTTAAACTCTTTTAATTCCTTCATGATGACCTTTGCCATGGAAGCACGGTTTTCCAGGATATCAGAATATTCCTGAATATTTTTCATGGTCTTTTCATAGTCGTTCATGAGTGCCTGGATCTCCAGACCGATCAGTTTATACAAACGCATTTCCAAGATGGCAGTTGCCTGTCGTTCTGTAAAATGCAGTTTTTCGGCGTCTCTTTTTGACACTTCCGACTTAAAGCGGATGCCTTCGGTAATCCCCTCAACCAGACATGCTTTTGCCATTTTCATATCCTTACTGCCGCGCAGGATCTCAATGATCAGATCAATGACATCGCATGCCTTGATCAAACCTTCCTGAATCTCCTTTTTCTGGCGTTCCTTGGCAAGCAGGGTCGTATATTTTCTGGTAGCCAATTCATACTGGAAGTTGACATGATGGCGGATGATCGGGACAATGCCCATGGTCTCCGGTCTGCCGTCTGCAACGGCAAGCATATTCACGCCAAAGGTATCTTCCAATCTTGTCTTTTTGTAGAGCAGATTGCAGAGATTTTCGGCATCGGCTCCCTTTTTCAGGTCAATGACAATACGAATGCCTTCTTTGGAGGACTGGTTGGAAATATCAACGATATCTGTCGTCTTTTTCGACTCGACCAGACCATATACGTCATTTAAGAACTTTCCGATGTTGGCACCGATCATGGTATATGGGATCTCCGTGATGATCAGACGTTCCTTGCCGCCCTTGACCTTTTCGATCTCCACCTTGCCACGCACCTTGATCTTACCGACACCGGTCGCATAAATGGCATGCAGATCATCCTTGTTGACCACGATACCGCCGGTCGGAAAATCCGGTCCCTTGATGTATTCCATCATCTGCTGGGTATTGATATCCGGGTCTTTCATATAGGCAATGACACCGTCGATCACTTCCCCAAAATTATGTGGCGGAATACTGGTCGCCATACCAACGGCGATACCTTCCGCACCGTTGATGAGAAGGTTTGGCACCTTGACCGGAAGGACTTCCGGCTCTTTTTCCGTCTCGTCAAAGTTTGGAATAAAATCAACAACATCCTTATCCAGATCCGCCAGATAACACTCCTGGGTCACCTTGTGCAGACGTGCCTCGGTATAACGCATTGCCGCTGCACCGTCACCCTCGATCGAGCCAAAGTTACCATGCCCTTCCACCAAAGGCAGTCCCTTTTTAAAGTCCTGTGACATAACGACCAGGGCGTCATAAATGGAAGAATCACCATGTGGATGATACTTACCCATGGTATCTCCGACGATTCTGGCTGACTTACGGAAAGGCTTATCATAACGGATCCCCAGTTCGTGCATATCATAAAGCGTACGTCTCTGCACCGGCTTTAATCCATCGCGGACATCCGGTAAGGCTCTTGCAATAATAACGCTCATGGCATAATCGATATAGGATTTCTCCATGATCTCCGAATATTCCATGCGAATCAATTTTTCCTCTACTGCCATCTGTTCTTTCTCTCCTACTTACTATTTCAAACGTCTATACGTCAAGCTGCGCATCTCTCGCGTGTTCGTAGATAAAGGCACGGCGCGGTGGCACATCATTTCCCATCAACATTTCGGTCACATCGGATGCCATACGTCCATCCTCGATTTCTACCTTTTTCAAGATCCTGCGTTCCGGATCCAAAGTCGTCTCCCACAACTGTTCCGCATCCATCTCACCCAGGCCCTTATATCTTTGCAGGGTAAAATTACCCGTATGGGTCTTTCTGTATTTTTCCAAGGCGGCATCATCATAGAGATATTCTTCCTTTCCCTTGGATGGGATTGCCTTATAAAGAGGCGGCATAGCAATATAGACATGTCCCTCATAAATGAGTTCCGGCATAAAGCGATAGAACAAGGTCAAAAGCAAGGTAGAAATGTGGGCACCGTCCACATCGGCATCCGCCATGATGATGATCTTATGATAGCGCAGCTTGGCGTCGTCAAATTCGTCACCGATACCCGCGCCCAGCGCCGTGATCACCGGCTGGAGCTTATCGTTGCCATACACCTTGTCCGCCCGGGCCTTTTCCACGTTCAGCATCTTGCCCCATAGTGGGAGGATCGCCTGAAACCGGGAATCACGGCCCTGGGTGGCGGAGCCGCCTGCGGAGTCACCCTCGACGATATAAAGCTCAGTCAGTTCCGGGTTATTCTCGTTGCAGTCCCGCAGCTTATCCGGCATGGCCGCGCCGCCCAGCGCCGTCTTGCGGCGGATGGACTCTCTGGCCTTCTTGGCTGCCTCTCTGGCCCGGTTGGCTGTGAGGGCCTTGTCCAAGATCATCCGGCCCACCTGGGGATTTTCCTCCAGGAAGGTATCCAGCTTTTCAGAGACGATGTTGTTCACCAGCGTCCGGATCTCGCTGTTGCCCAGCTTGGCCTTGGTCTGGCCCTCAAACTGGGCGTCCGTCAGCTTCACGGAAATGACGCAGGTAAGGCCCTCCCGGCAGTCCTCGCCGGAGACCTTCTCATCGTCCTTCAGCATCTTGATCTTCCGGCCGTAGTTATTCAGCACGGTGGTCAACGCCCGGCGGAAGCCTTCCTCGTGCATACCGCCCTCCGGGGTATGAACGTTGTTGGCGAAGGAGAGGGTGGTCTCGTTGTAGCCATCGTTATACTGCATGGCGATCTCCGCCATGGAATCGCCCTTCTGCCCGCTGACGTAGATCACCTGCTCGTGCAGCGGTGTTTTCGTGCGGTTCAGATAGGTGACGAACTCCCGGATACCGCCCTCGTAGCACATGGAATGGCGGCGCTCCTCCTCCGGCTTCTCGGCGGAAGCCAAACGCTCGTCGGCAATGGTGATCCGCAGGCCGGCATTCAGAAATGCCTCCTCCCGCATCCGGGTATGGAGGATGTCATAGCTGTAAACCGTTTCCTCAAACATCTCCGGGTCCGGCTTGAAGGTCACGGTGGTACCGGTGTGATCCGTGGTGCCCACGATCGTCATCGGCTCCGTCACATGGCCCCGGGCGAACTTCATCTCGTGGATCTTGCCGTCACGATGGACCTGGACCACCAGCCACTCAGACAATGCGTTCACCACGGATGCGCCCACGCCGTGCAGACCGCCGGACACCTTGTAGCCGCCGCCGCCGAACTTGCCGCCGGCGTGGAGCACGGTGTACACCACCTCCAGAGCGGGTTTTCCCGTCTGGGCCTGAATGTCCACGGGGATACCGCGGCCGTTATCCACCACGGTGATGGTGTTGCCTTCGTTGATGGTCACGGAAATTTCCGAGCAGTAGCCCGCCAGCGCTTCGTCGATGGCGTTGTCCACGATCTCGTAAACCAGATGGTGCAGGCCGGAGGAGGAGGTGGAGCCGATATACATACCGGGCCGCTTCCGCACAGCCTCCAAGCCTTCCAGCACCTGGATTTCCGATGCGTCGTAATCATTGGCGGCATCCACCGCCGTGGATTGCAGGATCTCGTTTTCTGCCATGTAGGTTCTCCTTTCATCGCGGGACCAGAAGAATCAAGCCGGAGCCATTTCCGGCTCGGTTCTTCTTGCCCCGAAGAAATTCTTACTTCTATTCAACGGCAAGCCGTTCCCGGCCCGCCCCATTTGTCTCACAGTACCAGCTTTTCACTCTCCGCCCGGTTTTTCAGGGTGGAGGTATTCAACTGGCTCAGATACACGATCTGCGGGTGATAGGGGTGGTCGCACACCACAAAGGACTTCGGCAGGTCGCCGGACACATCCAGCACCACGCCATCCTTTTCCGCCCGTGTCAGGTACTCCCGGGTGCGCTTTTCATAGCTGCATTTATCCAGATCAAAAATACCGATGATCCGATGGTCCGGTACGATTTCATTTTGTCCCAAATGCAAATACACGGTATTCCTCCGTTCCAAAAGCAACGTCAATGCGCACAAAGCCCGTCCTTACATCAGCCGTATCGCAACATCCATCACACGGGTAATGAGAAAGATCCAATATACATTCTTGCTCTTTCTGTCCTCCTCCGGATCTGAGATCCCAAGCAGGCAGCTGAGCAGAATGGCAAAGTCTATCGTGAACAGCATCCACTGTCTTTCCAGGAAGAGATACGCAATGAACATCCCCAGCGCGACCACCCATGCCGTCACACTGATCAGGCTTTTTACCTTTATTTTTCGGTTCTCCATAGCACCGCTCCTCTACTCAGCCATCCAGCCCTCTTTAATATGGAAGATTTTTCCCCCTAACAACTGCGGCAACTGGTCATCTTCGCAGCAGGTGATGCGCCGCGTAACGGCGCGGCATTTCAAAACGCGCTGACGTGCGGCTCCGTTCGTTGCGCTCCGTCGCGGTATTCATCACCGCACAGTGCCATTTTTGACATGGAAGATCCTTCCTCCCAACAGCTGCGGCAGCCGGTCATCCTCGCAGCAGGTGATGAATACCTGCCCGCCCCGGATGCGGTTCAGTACAAACTCCTGCCGCCGGGGGTCCAGCTCCGAGAGCACATCGTCCAGCAGCAGCACCGGATACTCCCCGGTGTCCTGCTGAAAGATCTCCCGGGCCGCCAGCTTCAAGGAGAGAGCCGCCGTCCGGGTCTGGCCCTGTGAGGCGTAGCTTTTTGCGGCCTTTTCGTCGATCTCCACCAGCAGGTCATCCTTATGAGGGCCGGACAGACATTGCCGGCTGGCGATCTCCGCCGCCCGGTGCTCCTCCTGATGCTGTAAAAGCTGCTGGAAGATCACCTGCGGCCCCGCCTCCGGGTCCGTCACCGTAGACACCGTTTCATAATGTAGTGTGAGCCGTTCCCGGCCGCCGGAAAAATCTCCGTGAATGGCCGGGGCCGCCTGACACAGCCGCTTGATAAAGTGCGCCCGGTAATGGATCAGCAGCGCTCCCGCCTTGGCCATGCTCATGGAAAACTCGTCCAGCGCGTCCAGCAAGGAGGGCTTTTCCTCGCTGTCTCTCAAAATGCGGATCTTGTGCTCGTGAAGCCGCTTATATTCCGCAAGTGCTTGCGCGTACCGGGGCCGAAGCTGGCAGATGCAGTCATCCAGAAAGCCCCGCCGGGCGGCGGCTCCTTCCCGGATCAGATACAGGTCCTCCGGGCAGAACAGCACACTTTGAAAAATACCGGACAGCTCGCCGCCGTTTTTCAGCTTGACGCCGTTAGACCGCAGCACCCGCCGCGCCCCCCGGTGCAGCTCCGCCTCCAGCAGAAACTCTCGATCTCTGGCAAACACATGCCCCTTCAAAAAGGCGTGATCCACGCCGAATTGGATCAGCTCCCGGTCATATCTGGCCCGGTGGCTGACGCCGGAGAGATAGGCCACCGCCTCCAGCAGATTCGTCTTTCCCTGGGCGTTGTCACCGTAGATCACATTGATATTCGGGTCAAACGTAGCGTCTAAATGAACGTAATTACGGAAAAAATCCAGGCTTAACCCGTCAATCCGCATAGGCCGCCGCGTATTCCTGTCCCCGGAAGGTTACCACGTCTCCGGGGCGGATCTTCTTGCCCCGCATGGTGCACACCTCGCCGTTGACCTGTACTTCGCCGCTCTGGACGCACTCCTTGGCCTCGCCGCCGGTCTCTACCACGTTCGCCAGCTTCAGAAGATCCTGGAGCTTGATATATTCGGTTGTAATGGTCATTGTTTTCATATTTGTTTACTCCGCGCTCTTCAGCCGTACAGGCAATACCATATAAAGGAAGTTCTCCTCGCCCTCCACAGGGACGATAATGGCAGGGGAGACCCCTGTGTTCAGCTCGATCTTCACCTTGTCCGCCGGGGCATACCGCAGCGCCTCCATCAGATACCGGTTATTGAAGCCGATCTCCAACTTGTCGCCGTCGCCGCTGACACGGCACACGTCCTTGGCCTCACCGTTGCCGGTCTTGGCGGACAGCATCACCTTATCGTGGTCAAACAGGCAGCGCACCGGGCTTTTCAGCTTGTCGGAGATTACCACGGACACGCGGTCGATGCTCTCGATGAGGGCCTTGGTCTCTGCCACGATCTGAATGGGATTCTTCCGGGGGATGGCGTTCTTATAATCCAGAAACTCACCCTCCAGACGGCGGCAGATCAGCTGGGTATCACCGATTTCAAATAGAATATGCCGCTTGCCCAGCGTCACCGTCACCAGATCCTCCGTATCGCCGCAAATGCTCTTGACCTCACTGAGGGCGGAGCCGGGACAGACGAAGGAGAACGCGCCGCCTTCCAGCTTTTCCAGCTTCTCCCGGCGGAAAGCCAGACGGAAACCGTCCACGGCCACCATGCTGAGGCTCATATCCGCGATCTCAAAGAGCGCGCCGGTATGGACCGGGCGGCTTTCATTGGTAGAGACGGCAAAAGCCACCTCCTCAATCATGCTCCGCAGCACCTTCTGCTGCATAGAAACGGCATATTCATCCTCAACCTCCGGCAGATCCGGATAATCCGCGGCGGACAGGCCCAGAATGTCAAAATCCGCATCGCCGCAGGAGACATGGACCATCATTTTTTCATCAGCGGTAAAGGTGATCATATCGTCGGGCATCCGGCGGATGATATCGCCGAACAACCGGGCGTTCAGTACGATGTCGCCGCCTTCCACAACGTTGGCGAAAACGTTGGTACGAATACCGGTCTGCATGTTGTAGCCGGAGATGGTCAACTGCTGGTCCGCGTGGATCAACAGACCTTCCAGCGCCGGAATGGAGCTCTTCTGGGCAACGGCCCGGCTGGTGACGGCAATCGCGTTTTGGAGGAAAACTTTTTCACAGGAAAATTTAATCATGAGAGCCGCTTCCTTTCTGTATCAAATAGGGATAAAAGCGCTTTTTAAAAAGAAAAAATAAATTTTTTAGAAGAAAGTAACAGTAGTGCAAAAAAATGTGGAAAAGTAGAAAAACCCTTGCAACCCCAATATTTACAGCCTCCACGCCCTTGTGGAAAAAAGATGTGGAAAAAAATCGGTTTTACACGGACTTTCTTTTTCCACATTGCAGTTTTTCTTTTTCCCTTGCGAATGTGGAAAAATACGGTCAATGGCGGTTGTTGATATTGGTCTTGATCTCCTTCACCGTCTCGGCGAAAGCGGGGTCTTTTTTCATCTGCTTTTCTACCTGCTTGAGAGAGTAGAGCACCGTAGAGTGATCCCGGTTGTCAAAGACCTTGCCGATCTCCACCACAGGCAGATTGGTCATGCCGCGAATGAGGTACATGGCGATCTGGCGGGCAGCCACGGCATCCTTGACCCGCTGCTGACCGCAGATGATCTCTTTTTCGATCCCGTAATACTTGCTGATGTAGTCCAGGATGTTGTCCGGCGTGGGAATATACTCGTTGCTCTTTTTCAGAATGTCCTGCATGGCCCGGGTGACCGTGGCTTCGTCGGCTTCGCTGCCCAGCAGATCCTTGTAAGCCAGAATTTTATTGACGGTGCCCTCCAGCTGTCGGACGTTGGCAGTGACATTTTCAGCAATGTAGCTGGCGATCTTATCGGGAAGCTCCATACCCAGCGCCGCCGCCTTGTTCTTTACGATGGCGAGACGGGTCTCAAAGTCTGGCGGCGTCACATCCGCCAGCAGGCCCCATTCAAACCGGGTCCGCAGCCGGTCATCCAGCAGCGTCATCTCAGAGGGGGGACGGTCCGAGGTCAGAACGATCTGCTTACCGGATTCGTACAGGTTATTGAAGGTATGGAAGAATTCATTCTGGACCTGTTCCTTGCCGGCCACGAACTGCACGTCGTCCACCAGCAGAAGGTCTGCCTCCCGGTACTTGGCCCGGAAGTCGCTGCCACGGCCTGCCCGAATCAGCTCAATGAACTCATTGATGAAGTCATCGCCCTTGATGTAGACGATTTTAGCAGCCGGATCATTCTGCCGGATCACGTTAGCGATGGCGTACAGCAAGTGGGTCTTGCCCAGACCGGAATCGCCGTAGATCAGCAAGGGGTTGTAGTTCTGGGCGGGATGCTCCGCCACCGCCATAGAGGCGGCGTAGGCCAGCTTATTGCTGGGACCTACCACGAAGGTCTCAAACGTGAAATCCTCGTAGGTGAAGCGATCGCTGTTTTTCTTGGGCGCGCCGCCCTGAAATTCCAGAAGTCCCGCTTCATCCAGGATCTTCACTTCAAACTCCATGGAGAAGAGATCCTGAAGGGCGGCTTTGATGTTTTTGATAAACAGGGATTCGATGTATCGTTTTTTAAAGTCGTTGGGACAGTGCAGATAGAAGGTATTTTCCCGGATGTCCACCGCCGTCAGTTCATCGAACCAGGTGGTGATGGTCGTCTCCGAGAGATCCTTCTTGAGCTGCTGGAGGACGTTGGTCCACACATCAGCGACAGAATTCAAATCAGAACACCTCTCTTGTTATAAAAGACAAAATCATACCGAGTTACATTATATCAAAAACAGAACGTTCAGGCAACAGAAATTACACATATACTAAATAATAAAGTTCAAAAATTTAGGGGCTGTCGGGAAACAAAATGTGGTTATCTCCGACAAAAAAAGTACAATATCTGCCAAAACGTACAGGAAACAGAAAAAACCGGATGTTTTTCACGGAATCTGCAACTTTTTCTTGACAGAATTTGAAAAAGTATGTATACTAATCCGTGCGTCATAAGTACGCACTGATATGCTTACTGCGCCGCCGGTCTCCGGGGGTGTCGAGTAAATGCCGCCGCAAGGCGGACGGAAATCTGACAGGAGGTGTCTCAACATGGCAACGAAACGTACCTATCAGCCCAAGAAGCTCCACGGCCAGAAGGTCCATGGCTTCCGCAAGAGAATGGCTACCGCCAACGGCCGCAAGGTCCTGGCTCGCCGCCGCGCCAAGGGCCGTGCCCGCCTGAGTTACTAAGAAGGACTCATGCGCGGGAGACACCTGAACAATGTCCTTTAGGGACGGTGGGACTGCAAGCGTCCTCCGTCCCTGGAATTGTATCCAAGGAAACTTTGTTCAGGGTGAAAGGACAGGGAACGAGTCATGAAAGCAGCGGTCACGCTGAAAGAGAATTATGAATTCCGGAGAACCTATCAGAAGGGCGTTTCGGCTGTCAGTCCCGTCATGGTGCTGTACTGCCGGAAAAACCGTCTGGGCCGGAACCGTCTGGGGCTGGTGTCCTCTACAAAGCTGGGACATGCCGTGGTGCGCAACCGCTGCCGCCGCCGTCTCCGGGAGGTCTACCGTCTGGAAAAGCCCCAGCTGAAAACGGGATATGATATTATCCTGGTTGCCCGGAGCAGAACTGCCACGGCCCCTTGGCCGGAGCTGCAAAAGCAGTTCCGCCGTCTGTGCCGGAAGGTAGATCTGATGAAGGAGCCCGTATGAAGCGGGTTCTTTTGGCTTTGGTGCGGTTTTACCGCCGGGCTATTTCTCCGTTTCGGCCGCCCTGCTGCCGCTATACCCCTACCTGTTCTCAATACGCGCTGGAAGCCATTGAAAAATACGGCGCCCTGAAGGGCGGCTGGATGGCTTTCCGCCGGATCCTGCGCTGTAATCCCTTCCACAAAGGCGGTTACGACCCCGTTCCCTGATTCAAAAGAATATCGGAGGAAAGACAAGAATGTCCACCATTGGCTACTACATTTGCGTACCCTTTGCCTGGCTGGTCCGTCTGTTCTATGACCTGACGAACTCCTACGGTGTGGCTCTGATCCTGTTTACTCTGGTCATCAAGCTCATCATGCTGCCCTTCCAGATGAAGTCCAAGAAGAGCATGATGCGCATGAGCCGCGTCAGCGGTCAGATGCAGGAGTTACAGAAGCGCTATGCCAAAAACCAGGCCAAGCTTCAGGAGGAAATGCAGAAGCTCTACGAAGAGGAAGGCGTCAATCCCATGAGCGGATGCCTCTGGAGCTTTCTCCCCCTGCCGATTCTGATGGCGCTGTACTCGATCATCCGTCAGCCCATTACCCACTTCATGATGCTCTCCAAGGATGTGTTGCAGACCGTAGTGCAGTCCGTTGCGGATGCCGGCGTTGACCTGACGAACATCGTTATGATGGATAAGGCAACCGGCGCTCCGGCCCTGAAGGACGGTCTCTATCAGATGGCCGCCTACGGCCAGATCAACCTGGTCAAAGCCGTGCAGGAAATGGGCCTTTCCACGCCGGATGGCTGGTTCAACGTGAACTATAAGTTCCTGGGTCTGGACCTGACCGCTACTCCCTGGGAGTATGTCAAGAGCTTCACCTTCACCTGGGCCGTGATCGGCGTGATCCTGATCCCCATTCTGGCCGGTCTTTCTCAGTTTGTGTTCAGCAAGCTTACCATGAAGACCCAGCCTCAGGCGGACGCCGCCGGCGGTGCATCCATGAAGTCCATGATGTATATGATGCCGCTGTTCAGCGTCTACATCGCCTTCATCATGCCTGCCGCCCTGGGCGTGTACTGGATCGCCCAGAGTGTGTTCTCCCTGATCCAGGAGGCAATTCTTAACAAGACCTTCTCTGCCAAGCTCAGCGAGGAAGAGGAGGCCCGCTTCCAGGCCCGCCAGGCTGACCGCCAGAAGCGTATGGAAGAGGCTCGCATCCAGGAGCGGCAGAGACAGCAGGAGGAGCAGAAGAAGCAGACTCTGCGTGAAAAGCAGCAGGCTGCTCAGGCTGCCAAAGCCGCCAAAGCCGCCAAGGCCGCTACCAGCACCACCGAGGCTGGCCGGGTGGGTGACCGCCCCTATGCCCGTGGCCGTGCTTACAAGGCGGACCGCTATGACGAAACATAATGAGGAGCCGTTATGAGACAGTTTATTGATGTAACGGGCAAAACGGAAGAAGAAGCTATTAACCGTGCTCTGGAGCAGCTGAAGCTGGACCGGGACGATGTATCTGTAGAGATCCTGGAGCGGGCAAAGGCCGGTTTCCTAGGTCTTGGCAGCTGCCCTGCCAAGGTCCGGGTCAGCTACGGTGAGGACGAGGAGCCTGCCGCTCCCGCCCAGCCCAAGGCGGAAAAAGTCCGGGAGGACAAGCCCAAGACCGAGAAGCCCCGGACGGAAAAGAAGCCCGCCGAAAAGCCTCAGCGCCGGGAAGAGCCGGTCAAGAAGGAGCTTGCTCCCAAGACCGAGGAAGCACAGACCGTCAAGGTCCCGGAGGATCTGGGCGAGGAAGTGAACGACGAGCGGGCTCAGGAGATCCGTAAGTTCCTCTCCGGCCTCCTTCAGCAGATGGAGGTTCAGGCAGAGGTCAAGGTGTATCTCCCTGAAAAGGGCCGCTACAAGGTGTTCCTGGAAGGTCAGGGCCTTGGCGCCATCATCGGCCGCCGGGGCGAGACTCTGGACGCCATCCAGCAGCTCACCAGCTACTCCGTCAACCGCACCGGCAGCCGGGTCCGTGTCCAACTGGACGCCGAGAATTACCGGGCCAAGCGGGAACAGAGCCTGGAGCGTCTGGCCAACAAGGTGGCGGGCAAGGTGGTCAAGTATCGCCGCAGCGTTACCCTGGAGCCTATGAACGCCTACGAGCGCCATGTGATCCACACGGCTTTGCAGGAGGTTCCCGGTGTCACCACCTATTCCACGGGTGTGGACCCCAATCGTCGGGTCATCGTGGCCTACGATCGGGAGAAAAAGTAAACCGAACCAACGCTCCGTCTTTCAGGCGGAGCGTTGTCCTATTTTTCTGGATTTCTTTCAACATTGTGAAAAAGTCGGTGAGTTTTTTCAGAAACTCAATGAAAAAACGGCCGTTTTCCGCTGTTTGCCTTGACAATGTTCAAAAACCGTGATACAGTGACCGGGTGAAAGGCTGTGACAGGGAAGTCCTGCTGGATCCGGTTTCAGAGAAGGAGCGGTTGGTGTAAGCTCCTCCGGAAAGCATCGGATGGCGCCCTGGAGCCGCGGAGCGGAAATGCTTCGCCGGACCCCGCCGTTACCGGGAACGAAGTGCCCCGCCTCCAACGGGGAATTCAGGTGGAACCACGGACATTATGTTCGCCCTGAGCCTACTAAAATAGGCTCAGGGCGTTTTTTGCTGCGCAAAAACGCATGAGTTGAGCCGCGCCCCTCGCCGCAGACACGGCAGCCGGGACGCGTGGCATCAGAATTGCGTGCATGCAATTTTGAAATTGCTCTGAGCCACCAAACAAAAAGGAGAGGAAACCATGAAAAACACTGAAAAGACCATGGACAAAATCGTTGCCCTGTGCAAAAACCGGGGCTTCGTGTTCCCCGGCAGCGAGATCTATGGCGGCCTTGCCAACACCTGGGACTACGGCCCTCTTGGCGCAGAGCTGAAGAAAAACATCAAGAACGCCTGGTGGAAGAAATTCGTCCAGGAGAACCCCTATAACGTGGGTCTGGACGCCGCCATCCTCATGAACCCCCAGACCTGGGTGGCCAGCGGCCATCTCAGCGGCTTCTCCGATCCCCTGATGGACTGCCGCGAGTGCCACGAGCGCTTCCGCGCCGATAAGCTGATCGAGGACTGGTGCGCCGAGACCGGCTTTGAACTGCCCAAGCCAGTGGACGCTTTCTCTCAGGCCGAGATGAAGGACTTCATTGAAGAGCATAACATTCCCTGCCCCACCTGCGGCAAGCACAACTTCACCGACATCCGTCAGTTCAACCTGATGTTCAAGACCTTCCAGGGCGTCACTGAGGACGCCAAGAATACCGTCTACCTCCGTCCCGAGACCGCTCAGGGCATTTTCGTGAACTTCAACAACGTCCAGCGCACTACCCGGAAGAAGCTGCCCTTCGGCATCGGCCAGATCGGCAAGTCCTTCCGCAACGAGATCACCCCGGGCAACTTCATTTTCCGCGTCCGGGAATTTGAGCAGATGGAGCTGGAGTTCTTCTGCAAGCCCGGCACCGACCTGGAATGGTTCAACTACTGGCGGACCTTCTGCCACAACTGGCTGCTGTCCATCGGTCTGAAGGATGAGAACCTGCGTC
>ERZ832317.3526-NODE-3526-length-16224-cov-83.615313_pt1 | contig 16224 bp, 10 predicted proteins | sample MGYA00519695_ERZ832317 | MGnify/ENA primary metagenome ERZ832317 (study PRJEB31850, sample SAMEA3708726) | human gut metagenome | biome: human gut; feature: human-associated habitat; material: faeces | place: China | collected 2014 ...
AAAGGGTGTTAAGGACCGGTCTTGCGCCGCTGGCAATGCCGCAGGTAGCCATGCCGACCACAACGCGGGTGTGGGTGTGGTCTTCCGCACGCATGCTGACCTGACTTTGCATTCTCTCGCGGATCGCTCTTAATTCTTCAAGACTTTTCATGTTCGATTAATCCTCCTGTTCTGACGGGGTTTTTGGAAAACAGACCTGTAATCCAAATTTAATAAACAGCTCCTCCGTCGGTTTCGAGTTTGTTTTCTGTCAGATAATCCCTGATATAATTGGAAATTTCAGGTGCGTCAAAAGGAACGCCGCCCAGGATTTCTCGCATTTCGCGGGTGTCGAGCGTGAATTCATTTTGACGATAACGGTAACGGTAGAGAAAATCGGTATCCGGGTGCCCGAGAATCAGGGTGTGGATGGTGGCAGTCATGTCGCCAAGCGGCATCCGGTCGATGTGACCGAGTGCAAAGACCGCGGTGACCGTGGTTCCTTTCCCGGGTTCCGACTCCATCCGGAAGCTTCCACCGGTTCCAGATAAACAGGTACTCCCTTGTACATAATGTTCAGTTTATAATAGAAGTAGGCACGAAGCACTTTAGCTTCTGCCATATAGCGTGCTTTCTTATTTTCAGGCATATCTACCTCGGGCAAATGGACAATAGCATCATTAGCCCGTGAGATTCCGGAATAATGTTCAGACCAATAGCTGCTGAACATGCCGTTAGAAGTAGTTATCGTATTTCTCATAATGGGATAATCTGCATCACGACAGTCTGTAGACACACCTAAACAATCCATTTGATACAAGCCCAAGCCTACATAACTTTTGCGTAAAGTAGAGTAAATAGCTGTAACTCCTTTGTCTGCAAAGTTTTCGGAAGTCCACATATTGCCGGCTGCCACATTTCCATAAGGTTTGGTTTCCAACAAATCAGCCTGACAACTGCCCAATAAGAGGGCAACAGAACAGATAGACAGTATATTTTTTATAGCTTTCATAATTTTTATTTTTAGAATGTAATATTAGCTCCAAATGCAAATGAACGCACAGTTGTATATTGCGGAGTAGCACCGATTTCAGGGTCTTGACCCGGGAAATCATCAATGCTGAACAAGTTTTCACCTGAAAGGTATACGCGAATGCTCTGAGTGTACAGCTTATTTGTTAAATTCTTTGGCAATGTGTAACCTAAAGTGATATTTTTCAGTTTCAAATAGTCACCGCTATATAAGAAGCGAGAACTTGTAGCCTGATCCTGAGCACCGCTTTCACCGGCTGTCAAACGGCTATATTTACCGTTCAGGTTAGTACGCGGATCATTTGGATTTTCGGGATCATAGAAATAGTGATCCTTGGCAATCATTTCGGGAAGTCCTACACCGACACGTGTACCGGAACTATTGTAACCAGTTGTTGCACCCCAATACAATTTACGTCCTGCAGCACCTGCCCAATTCATAGAGATATCAAATCCTTTCCATGCAGCAGAAGCTTGGAAACCGAATGTATATTTCGGGTCGCTTGAACAACCTTGGAAGCGTTTGTCGAATGAGTTACCATAAATACCATCACCATTACCGTCGGCATAGAGCACGTCACCATACCAAATCTTAGATTTGCTGATGGTCTTGTTCGGCCAGAATTCGTAACCGGCAGCAATCATGTCTTTCACCCACTGCATATCTTCTTCTGTTCGAATCATACCGTCTTTCGGACCACCGTTAGGCAAAACGTTACCACTGGCATCATAGTATTTTCCACTTCCCTTGTATGCATCCATCATGTACCATTCACCTTTCATGTGTTCTTCTACAATCGGACTAATGGAGCTACCGCTATTAAATGTTTCACCAGCGTTATTTCCCCAGATTTTCTGAGAATCATCTGTCACTGGATTACCATTTTTATCTACATAATTATATTTACCGTTTTTGTCGGTAGTATAATCATAAACAGGTTTGCCAGTGGCATCTTTTCCCTTTTCGTATTTCCATCCTTCAGCGAAGCGACCATTATAGTCTTTCACTTTATTCATATTATAAGAGAAGTTACCTCTTACAGAATATTCTACTTCACCGATGCGATCTCTCCATCCCAAGTCGATTTCGAAACCTTTAGCATCCATCTTGGCAATGTTTACACGTGGAGCAGACAAACCTCCCAATGTGATAGGAATGCTACGAGTTGTCAAGATACCGGTGGTGCGTTTGTTATACACATCAAATGTAGCAGTCAAACGGTTGCCCAAAGCTGCAAAATCAATACCGAAGTCTAAATTGTTTGAAGTTTCCCAGCCCAATGCACGATTAGCCAAACCAGTCATGGCCAAACCTGCCACTTGTTTTCCGCCGAATGAATAATCTGTAATACCATAAACCGACTGGTATTCGTAGTTACCTACATTATCACCACCATCGTTACCTAGTTTACCCCAAGAAGCACGGATTTTCAAATTGTCCAACCAAGAGCGAGTAGATTCCATGAATGACTCCTCAGACAATCTCCATCCTGCAGAGAATGATGGGAAAGTACCCCACCGAAAATCTTTTCCATAACGGCTGTTGCCATCATAACGGATGTTGGCTTCAAACAAGTAACGTCCTTTGTAGTCATAGTTGATACGTCCAAACCATGAACGAGTAGAACGGTCGTCAGCACTACCTCCGATGCTTAGCATTTCTGTAGCAGAACCAGGTACGTTAATAGATTCGTCAATCAAACCTTTCAAACTTCCACTTGAAGAGTTCCAATATTTATACCATTCCTGATAACCTGCCATCACACCAATATTATGGTCTTTAGCAATAGTCGTGTTATAATTCAATATATTCTCTAATGTATAAGACCAATTTCCGGAATTAGAAAAAGAAGTTGTCATCTGATCGGGAGTGGTAGCTGGTTTAACTACCTCACCAGTACTGAATTTCACTTGGTCAGATGCATGTGTCCAAATACGGTCTTCATACCAATAGCGTTTGTAGTTAAAGTTAAATGTCCAAGTCAATCCCTTCATAAAAGTTACTTTACTAAAAGCTGTTGCATTGACATTTGTCTTTTTAATGGCACCATTACGGTTATTCAAGAACTGAAGGATACCATTGGCGGTCGGACTTTCTTCCGGCGCTTCAGGATAGCCATAAGCACCGTTCCATTCAGGATAGATACCCGGAGTCGTTTGGCGCAAGAAATTATTAGCACTTGAGAAGTTTCCGGCATCCTTATCCTCCATGTCACCATATACACGTGTACCTACTGTCAACCATTTAGAGACATCAGCTTCTAAGTTAACACGCAACTTATACTTCTTGATACCAGTATTGTCCACTAATCCCGGATTATCCAAATAGCCTAATGAAGTAAGAAAACGTACTTTTTCAGTACCACCACTCAATGATACATTGTGGTCATTGATTACACCATTCTTAAAAATAACATCTTGCCAGTTAGTGTTCGGGTAAGCTACATAATTAGGTACTCCCAGTTCATTTACATCGTTTGGATGTAAAGACTTCTCACGCCAAGTGTCAATAGTATGTTGGCTAAAGTGAATTGGCTGACCAATATTTTCGAATGATTCGTTAATCAATTCCATATAGTCAGCATAATTGTTCACAAAATCAACTAATTTAGTTGGACTAGCTAAAGAAAAACGGCCACTATAGTTCACGCTGATGCGACCTTTACCACGCTTGGTATTAATCAAGATAACACCGTTGGCGGCACGAGAACCATAGATAGCACAAGATGCAGCATCTTTCAAAATAGAGATTGTTTCGATATCCTGTGCATTAATATTATCCATAGACCCTTCCATACCATCAATTAATACCAAAGGGTTAGCATCATTCAATGTTCCTACACCACGCACACGGATGGTAGCGCCATCACTACCCGGTTGACCGGAATTCTGCATAACTTGCACACCAGCACTCAATCCTGCCAATGCAGCAGATACAGTCGTTACAGGACGTGATTTCGCTTGTTCTTCAAAATCTACCGAAGCAACGGCACCGGTCAAATTGGCTTTCTTTTGAACTCCGTAACCTACCACAACAACTTCATCCAAAGTTTCAGAGTCTTCTACCATTTTAATATTTAATGTTTGTGTAGTAGAAGTAATTTTTACCTCTTGCGTGTTATATCCGATATAGGATATTTGCACGGTGCAGTTTAAAGGGACGTTTAATGTGAACTCGCCATTAAAGTCTGTGATGACACCATTTGTTGTTCCTTTTTCAACTACATTGGCACCAATAATTGGTTCTCCTGTTTCATCAACAACTGTACCTTTGATTGTTTTTTGCTGCATGATACTTTGTATCATATCAGCATGAGGCGACGGAGAGTTTCCGTTTGTAGCCCATACAGAACCGCTAGCAATTAAAGCTAACGACGCTCCCAATACCATTTTTTTTGATAGAGAGCAGTAATGTTTGACATTCCTTCTCATAGAGTTTTAATTTAAAGTTAGTTTTTAAAACTCTGCAAATTTCTATTAAAATGAGTAGGAAGACTATCTAAATTATCCAAACTAACTATAAAAATTGTCCGTGGATATTTTGTATAGGATTACTGGAATATTTTATTATGTTTGAGAGTCAACTATAAGTTACTGTAAATCATAGATATATATATCTTTATATAAAAAGAGACTATTTATCTTTTACATATTGACTTAATGCAGGATTACGGGCTATATGCTTCTTTAAAGTATTGAAACTGCATCTTAATTTGCGGCAAATAGTCTTTTTAGGTTCACCTTTTATTAACATACGTTTTATAACATCTTCTTTCCCGGTTAATTTATATTTAGAGTTTTTTTTGCCGGGGATCCTTCCTAAACGGCATCCTTCAGCTCTTTTTCTAGCCAGTCCTTCTTTGGTTCGTTGACTAATTAAGTTTCTTTCTATTTGAGCAGAAAGCCCAAATGCAAAAGCTAAAATTTGAGAATTTATATTATTCCCAAGTTCATATTGCTCTTTTACGGTTAATACTGAAACCTCTTTAACCATACAAAGGTTAAGTATGCTCATAATTTGCATAAGGTTTCTTCCTAAACGGCTGATTTCAGAAATGATTAGAATATCTCCTTTCTTCATCTTTTTTAGTAGTGAACCAAGTTTACGGTCTGCTGCAGCTTTAGTGCCGGATACGATTTCACTAACCCATGCATCCACAAAAAACTTTTTGTTTAGAGCAAACTTTTCTATTTCAAGTCGTTGGGTTTCTAACGTTTGTTTGTCCGTTGAAACGCGAATGTAAGCGTATATCATTTTTAATGCAAAGATAATATTTTAAACGTCCCTTTAAACTGCACCGTGCAAGTATCCTATATCGGTTACGTTACAAAGGATATAAAGATCACAAGCACAACAAATAACCTGTCTATAAAGTTAGCAGAAGATACCGAAACTTTGGATGAGGTTGTAGTAGTAGGTTACGGTGTACAGAAAAAAGTAAATCTAACAGGTGCGGTTGCTTCCGTGGACTTCGAGGAACAAACTAAATCTCGTCCCATTACTACTGTTTCTTCTGCATTAGCCGGTTTAAGTCCCGGTTTGCAGGCATCATCAGGTTCTGCAATGCCCGGTGAAGATAACACTACTCTGCGCGTTCGTGGTGTCGGCACTATGAATACGGCATCTCCGTTGGTTATTATTGACGGTATGGAAGGCTCATTGAATGCCGTAAATCCTTTGGACGTTGAAAACATCTCTATTTTGAAAGACGCTGCTTCTTGTGCCATCTATGGTGCACGTGCTGCCAACGGTGTTATTCTGGTAACCACCAAAACAGGTACACGTGACAAAATCAGTATCAACTATAGCGGTCGCATCTCATTCAACAGCCCGACCCGTATGATTAAAATGATGAGTAATTATGCTGATTACATGGAGCTAATGAATGAATCATATAGAAATGTAGGAAAGTCTGATGATTTATTCGACCAGAAATACATTGATTTGTGGCGTGAGAAATCTAAAGACCCGAATGGTCTGAATGAGAACGGTGTACCCAATTACATTGCTTATCCGAATACCGACTGGGCTGAAGAATTATTCTCGGGTGGTGTAATCCATGATCACAACTTGTCTGTATCAGGTGGCTCTGACAAAATTCGCTTCTTGTTGTCGGCCGGTTATCAGGATAATGAAGGTGTGGTAGACAATACTGCCAACAAACGTTATTCAATGCGTGCCAACATCGAAGCGAATCCGACCAAATGGCTGACTGTGGGTACTCGTACTTATGCATCACAGATGGATCGTGAAGTTGGTGACTTTTCAAATGCAAATAACTTCTTGCGCCAGTCTACAGCCGGTACTTATCCTTATTGGAACGGCAGCTACGGTTATCCGGAATGTCCTGACGAACGTGCTACAGCCAATAACCCGTTATACAAGTTGGCACGTAACGATGGATTCAAGCGTTACAACCGCTTCAATACCACTTTGTTCAGCAAAATCAAATTCTTTGAAGATTTGAGTTGGGATTTCAACTTCAACTATAACCGCTATATCTATGAAACACGCCAGCATGGTGTACCTGCTTATCAGACACGTTTCAGTGACGGTGTAATTGTTGACGGTATTACTCCTCCCTCACAATTGAGTACCAGCTTCGACTACGAATCAAACTATTCTTATACATTGGAGAACCTGATTAACTACCATCACACATTTGCTCAGAAGCATGATGTTTCTGCATTGTTAGGTTATCAGGAATTCTACAAGAACTATTATAAGGTAAATGCAGCCAAAAAAGGTTTGATTGACGAATCATTGAACCAATTCGACGAAGCTACAGAAATGACAAGCATCGGCGGTTCTACCGAGGACTATGCAACCCGCTCTTATTTTGGCCGTGTAAATTACGCATATGACTCACGTTATTTGTTCGAAGCGAACTTCCGTTATGACGGTTCTTCACGCTTCCACAAAGACCATCGTTGGGGTTTCTTCCCATCATTGTCCGGTGCATGGCGTATTTCTGAAGAATCATTCATGGAATCAACCCGTTCATGGTTGGATAACCTGAAGATTCGTTTGTCTTGGGGTAAATTAGGTAACTCTGAAATCGGTAACTATGAATACCAGTCTGTTTACGGTCCTTCTAGATACGTATTCGGAAACGCGTTAGCTTCCGGTTTGGCTATTACGGCAGCATCCAATGAGTTGCTGCAGTGGGAAGCTACTACCACAACCAATTTCGGTATTGATGCTTCTTTGTTGAACAACCGTCTAACAGCCAGTATCGATATATACCACAAAATGACAACCGGTATCCTCTACCGTCCTACCATGGAATATGTTTTGGGTAATCATACGGCCCCCAGACAGAATATTGCCGAAGTTAGCAATGACGGTATCGAGTTCTCATTGGGATGGCGCGACAGAATCGGAAAAGTAGAATACTCTGTAAGCGGTAACTTCTCTTATAATAAGAATAAGGTGGACAAATATAATGGTGAATATACCAAAACCTGGGTAGAAGATCCGAACAATACATTAACCGGCGGTAAATGGACAGACAATATCGGTGATGTTTCATCCGGCGGCAATACTCCGGTAGTAGAAGGTCACATGCTGAACGAATACCGTTATCGCAGTGTATATAAAGGAAATGGCAAGTACTTTAATGCAGACGGCTCTGTAAATCCGGCAGGTGGTCCCAAGGGTGGTATGATTCGTACAGAAGAAGATATGAACTGGGTAAAAGCCATGATGGATGCAGGTTACAAATTCAAACCGGGTAACTCAATCGGTAAAGCCAATATCTACTATGGTGACTATATTTATGCCGATGTTAACGGTGACGGCGTATATGGTGACTCTGACGACGAAGAATTCCAGGGACGTTCCAAGACTCCGAAATACAACTTCGGTTTCCAGGCTTCTGCTGCATGGAACGGATTTGACATCTCAATGGTATGGGCAGGTGCTGCCGGTTTCGACATCTATTGGGGTCCGACAGCCGGTTACAACGCTGCCAAGACAGAATGGGGTAACAATATCGCACAGCGCATTGCAGACGACCACTATTTCTATGATCCGAGCAATCCCGATGATCCACGTACAAACATCAACGGTAAATATCCGCGTATGACTTATCTTGACGGTAACGTTCAGAATAATGCATCGTCTAACCGCTGGTTGTACAATGGTGACTATATCAAGTTGAAGAACTTGTCTTTAGGCTATACTTTGCCACAGAAATGGGTAACTAAAGTAGCAATGCAAAATGCACGTATTTACGTTTCTGCAGAAAACTTACTGACAATCACCTCTTTTGAAGGTCAGGACCCGGAATCTGCAACCGGTATGGGATATGCTCCATTTAGAAGCATTGCCATCGGTGCCAACATAACATTCTAATAACCTTAAGATACGAACTTATGAAACTATTTACAAAATTATTTATATTATCAGCTGCAGTAACAGCTCTAAGCGGTTGCCGAAGCGACTTATTGGACACCGTTCCCTATGATAAGGCGGCATCCAATTCTATGTGGACAAACGAAAACTTTTGCGAATTGGGAGTAACCGGTGTATACCATGAATTGCGCGAAGACTACATTGCAAAAAAAGCATACGAACTGGAGGCATACTGCGTCAGCGGCAGCTGCCGTGACAACGACTATTCCATTCTGGCAGGAACGGCATCCACCGGTTCCGGTCTTTTTTCCGACTATTGGAAACAGCACTATGAAGGAATCCAACGTGCAAACGATGCCATCTCACACCTTGCAGAGGCTCCGGTTCCCGACGCTTTCAAGAACAAGCTGATTGCCGAAGTCAAGATTTTGCGCGCATTCTTCTATTACAAGCTGAATGCCGTGTTCAGAGGAGTACCCTACTATGACGTACCTGTATTGATTACAGAAGCTAACAAACCCCGAAGCAGCGAAATCGAAATATGGGAAGCTTGTGTGAAAGACCTCACGGATGCCATCAACGAGCCGACGTTGCCCGACCGTATTGCAGCCGGCAATGCACAATGGGGACGCGTAACCAAATCCGTTGCCTATGCATTGCGTGGTAAAGTGTACCTGTGGATGCAGGACTGGGCAAAAGCCGAAGCCGACTTCCGACAGGTGGGAAATATGGGACACAAGTTATTCGATGGAGGTTACAAACAACTCTTCAAAGAAGCTAACGAACAAAGTGATGAAGCTATTTTCTCTTTACAATGTATAGACAACAACGAAACTGCCGACGGTAACTCAATGAGCTTCCGTTACGGTGGTCGTACAACATTCGGCTCTTGCTGGAATACCATTTTGGCCAGCACCGACTTCGTTGACACTTATGAAAACATAGACGGTAGCAAGTTCAATTGGGATGATTATCTTCCCGGCTATTCAAGCATGGAACCAAAAGATCGTGAAGTATTCTTCTTGCGCAATACAGATGCAGATGTTTTAAAGGCCGAACTTCTTTCATTGGGTTATGAAGGCGACATTGACGCAGCCATTAAAGGTATCCGGGAAAAGGTAGAAAACCGTTTAAGCAAGTTGAGCACTGCTGCACAGGCATTATATTTACCGGCAGGCAATGAAGCACGTATCAAAGCTGTTTATGAAAAGCGTGACCCGCGTCTGACACAGACCATCATTACTCCGTATGCCACCTATAATGGCTCGGGTAACAGTGTAGACCACACCTTTACTTCACGCTGGCCATATTATGGTGCAGACACTGATGCTCCATTCGACCTCCGTACCGATACACAGAGCCATTTGTACTACTTGTTCCGCAAATTTGTAGCCGAAGATTCAAGCGAAATGACCAACCGTGAAAAATCTCCGATTGACCTGCCTATCATCCGCTATGCAACAGTTGTATTAGGATTGGCAGAAGCACTGAACGAACAAGGTAAGACTGCTGAGGCAATTGAACAAGTGAACCTCGTACGTGAACGTGCCGGTGTAGCTCTTTTGAACAGCAATGCTGCAACACAGGTTAGCGGACAAGACGATATGCGCACTCGTATCCAGAACGAATATCGTTGGGAAACTGCCGGTGAAGGTGTTTCCTTCTATGAAGAAATGCGTTGGAAAACCTGGAAAGAAAGCAAGTTCAACAACGCTGACGGTACTGCCGGCATGAAAGACATTTGGGGTGTTATAACTTACAACTGGACATGGGGTGGAGACCAATACTATGTATGGCCGATACCTAAACATGAAACAGATATGAATACAAGCCTGACACAGAATCCGGGCTGGTAATATCCCTGTCTTTTCAAGGTAAAAAGTATTATTGGATAGTAAGTCGTCTCAAAGTCACATTTGAGGCGGCTTTTTTTATGCATATCCGAAAATAGGCTGTTTTTCAGTCCTTATGGAAAATATATACATGTTTTAAGGACAAAAATAGAGTATTGCCACTATTCTTTTTTCGCACTTTTGCAGTGTAATAAATATCTTAATCTATATACCGATGAAGAAACTAACTCTATTACTACTTGCATTATTGTATGTTACACTCACATACGCATACACGGAACGCGACCTGCTCCAAAAGCAAGCCGACATCAACCGGTTAAAAGAAATACTGGTATTAGACCGCCAATGGGTAACTTACCCCGATTATAATGACCGTGCCGGTTGGGACCGTTTTTTAGGAACATTCAAAGACGAATATATCCGCCGTGGAGAAAAACGGCTAAATTATCAGTGGCAAGTAGTAAAAGCCACCGATTACCTGGCTTTCGAACGCACAGGCAACCGGCAAATCATGGAAAAACCTTTTGGTGCCAACAACGGTGCCATTGCCGACCTTCTAATGGCAGAGTTGGCAGAAGGGAAAGGACGATTTGTCGACCAACTTATCAACGGAGTGTTCAATGCTTGCGAAATGACATCATGGGCACTGGCCGCACATATCATCGTGCAACCTTCCCACAGAGCATTACCCGCATACGATTATCCTGTCATCGACCTTACTTCCGGTGACTTGGGAGGACTACTCGCATGGACTTATCACTTCATGCGCCCATCATTTGACAAGGTAGACCCTGAAATATCACGCCGTCTGCGCCATGAACTCCAAACCCGCATTCTCGACCCATATATGAATAATGATTCATTCTGGTGGATGGGACGCAACTACAACGGACGTATGCTCAACAATTGGAATCCGTGGTGCAACAGTAACGCCCTGATGTGTTTCATGCTGCTTGAAGACAACCGCGACACACTTGCCAAAGCTGTCCATCTGACAATGGAATCGGTAGACAAATTCCTAAACTATATCAAAGCCGATGGAGCTTGTGAAGAAGGTCCCTCCTACTGGGGACATGCAGCCGGAAAAACATTGGATTACCTTGAACTGCTTTCGGATATTACCGGCGACAAAGTAAATATCTTCAATGAACCGATGATTAAGAACATGGGTGAGTATATCTCACGCTCTTACATAGGTAATGGATGGGTAGTGAACTTTGCCGACGCTTCGGCACGCGGAGAAGGCAACTCATACCTTATCTATCGTTTCGGTAAGGCTGTAAACAGTGAAGAACTGAAAGGTTTCGCAGCCCTGATGCATCAACCTAAATCTTCGCCCAACAACGGACGCGATATTTTCCGCACCCTTGCTTCCATCGCTGTCGACAAAGAACTGCGACAGACAGAACCCCGCCATGAAAACCGCCCTTTTACCTGGTATCCCGAAACCGAGTTTTGCTATCTCTCTACCAAAGAAGGATTATTCCTGGCAGCAAAAGGAGGGTATAATGACGAAAGCCATAATCACAACGATGCCGGAACCTGCTCGGTATGGATGAACCAAACACCGATTTTAATAGATGCCGGTGTCGGCACATACACCCGCCAGACATTCAGTAATGAACGTTATAGCATCTGGACCATGCAAAGTAACTATCACAACCTTCCGATGATAAACGGCGTGCCCGAAAAATATGGAAAAAAATATAAAGCCACTGAAGTAAAAGCCGGAAAGAACAGTTTCGAAGCCAATATAGCCACTGCTTATCCCGAAGAAGCCAAAGTAAAAAAATGGATACGCTCATACCATGTGAAAGGTAAACAGGCCCGCATCAGCGACTCCTTCGAACTGGAAGAAGCAACAGCCCCCAATATTGTCAACTTTATGACTTGGGGCGAAATAGACCGGTCGGAAAAAGGAAAAGTTATCATTCATGTCAATAATGTAAAAGCAGCACTGCTCTATGATGCTGCCTTGTTTGAGCTGACTGTGGAACCCAAAGAGCTGGATGATATCAGATTATCCAAAGTATGGGGAAGTACAATCTACCGTCTGTCCTTCAAAGCCAAACAACAAACCAACAAAGGGAACTATTCATTTACTATAAAAAAACTATAATATGAAATTAAGAACCTCAATTCTTCTAGGATGTGCAGCTCTGTTCACTGCAACCTCATGTACTACAACACCCGCCAAGAAATCCTGGTCGGAACAAGTTATCGAAAACGCACGGGCGCAGATTGGTCTGGAGATAGATACAATCGAAGCCAGCGGCAAATGCCTCAACCCCGTTACCCTTAACAGTAAAGGAGGAGTATATTATTGCGGTCCGGCAGACTGGCGCAGCGGATTCTTTCCCGGCAGTGTATGGTATCTGTACGAACTGACCGGTGACCAAACTTTACTTCCTTTGGCACAGAAATATACTGAAGCCATCAGCGAAGCACAATACCTCACTTGGCACCACGATATAGGTTTCATTATCAATTGCAGCTTTGGTAACGGTCTGCGTATTAACCAAAAGCCCGAATATAAAGATGTGATGATACAGGCAGCCAAATCACTTTGCACCCGTTTCCGTGAAAAACCGCAGGTTATCCAAAGCTGGGATGTAAAAGGCAACAGCTGGCAGTCACAACGCGGATGGGAATGTCCGGTGATTATCGACAATATGATGAACCTTGAATTATTGTTTGAAGCGACCAAACTTTCAGGCGACTCTACTTTCTACAATGTAGCCGTGGCACACGCCGACCGCACTCTGCAAGAACACTTCCGTCCCGACGGCAGCTGTTACCACGTGATTGATTACAGCATAGAAGACGGAACAGTACGTCACCGCCAAACTGCACAAGGTTATGCCGACGAATCGGCATGGGCAAGAGGACAAGCATGGGCCATCTATGGTTACACAGTATGCTTCCGTGAAACCAAAGACCGCAAATATCTTGATCAGGCACTCAAAACTTTCGAATTTATGAAGAATCACAAGAATATGCCTGCCGACCTTGTTCCGTATTGGGACTTGGATGCTCCCAACATTCCGAACGAACCGCGTGATGCTTCTTCTGCTTCCGTTATTGCTTCTGCTTTGTACGAAATCTGTACATATCCCGTAGAGAATCCGCAATCTTATAAAGAATACGCTGATAAGATCATGGAATCGCTTGCTACAGCCGACTATACCGCACCTTTGGGTGAAAACGGACGTTTCCTGTTGATGCACAGCGTGGGCAGTATTCCTCACAACAGTGAAATCGATGTACCGTTGAACTATGCCGACTATTATTATCTGGAAGCATTAAAACGTAAAATTGACCTTGAAAAATAAAAACCATAAAAATAAGTATCATGAAAAAGCTTTTGATTCTCGCTTTCTTGCTGTTGGGATGCTTCTCAATGGCAAGTTATGCAGCCAAGCCCAAAGCAAAACATGTAGTTTACATCGGTCTTGACGGTTGGGGTTCATACAGTATGCCCAAAGCAAATATGCCTACCGTGAAATCACTGATGGAAACAGGTTGCTATACCATGCAGAAAAGAACAGTACTCCCTTCATCAAGCGCAGTAAACTGGGCATCCATGTTCATGGGGGCCGGTCCCGAAGTTCACGGATATACAGAATGGGGGTCACGCACACCGGAATTGCCTTCACGCGTAATCGTGAAGAATAACATCTTCCCCACTATCTTCCAAATCTACCGTGACGCTAACCCAAAGGCCGAAATCGGAGTATTGAGCGAGTGGGCAGGTATCCAATTCCTGGTTGACACACTTTCTACCGACTATCATGCCGTAGCACCGGACTATAACAAGTTCCCGACCGCACTGTGCGAAATGGCCGAGAAATACATCAAAGAGAACAAACCGTCATTGGTAGCCATTTGCTTTGACAATCCCGACCACGTAGGCCACAAGGAAGGACATGACACTCCGGCTTATTACAGTAAACTGGAAGAACTGGACGGCTACATTGCCCGCATTGTGGCAGCCGTAAAAGAAGCCGGTATGTATGATGACACTATCTTTATCATTACTTCCGACCACGGAGGTATCAAGAAAGGTCATGGCGGAAAGACAATGGCCGAAATGCAGACACCTTTTATCATCGCAGGAAAGAACATTAAAAAAGCCGGAGAATTTCAGGAAAGCATGGTACAATATGATGTTGCTGCTACCATGGCATACATTTTCGGATTAGAACAGCCACAAGTATGGACAGGACGTGCCATGAAACAAGTATTTAAATAAAACTCCACATGAAACTACGATTAATTACTTTAGCATTTATATCTGTTTTCTTTTTAACGGCAGCCTCTGCCAAAAAGAAAACTACCGCACCGGTCAACGACCGACAACAATGGGTTGAATTGTGTTACCGCATTGCAGCTCCGGTGCTTGAAAACATGAGCAAGGGCGAACTTCAAAAAAACATGCAACTCGAACTCAGCCCCACTTGGGACGGACGTGATAAACGTGTGGCCTATATGGAAACGTTTGGCAGACTGATGGCCGGCATCTCGCCTTGGCTGGCATTGCCTGACGATGATACCGAAGAAGGAAAGATGCGCAAACAGATGCGCGAATGGGCTGTGCTTGCTTACAAAAATGCCGTAGATCCCGACAGCCCCGACTTCTTATTGTGGGAAACCAAATCAACACAACGATTGGTAGATGCTGCCTATATAGCAGAAAGTTTCCTGCGTGCACCCGAAGCTACCTGGCAGTTGTTGGACGAAACAACTCAGAAACGCTACATCGAACGTTTCCAACGTTTGAAAATCGTACGCCCGGCATATAATAACTGGCTATTATTCCGCGGCTTGATTGAAGCATTCCTGATGTCGGTAGGCGAAGATGCCGACCAATATGTATTGACAGTTGCTTCCAATAAGATAAATGAATGGTATTTGAGTGACGGCTGGTACTCAGACGGTTCTGAGTTCGCACTTGATTATTACAATGCTTACGTTATTCACCCTATGTATATCGAAATGCTGGAAGTACTGAACAAACATCACTTCTGGACACCTATCAGCACCAAACTTGCCATCAAACGCATGCAGCGTTTCAATGTATTTATGGAACGTCTTATTTCTCCCGAAGGCACATATCCTGCATTTGGCCGGTCTGTAGTGTACCGTATGGGAGCTTTCCAGACACTTGCCATGGCAGCATGGAAATACGGACTGCCCGAAGGAATGAGCAACGGCCAGGTGCGCAGCGCATTAACTGCCGTAATGAACAATATGTTCAAAGTGGAAGGAAATTTCAACGAAAAAGGGTTCCTCCAATTGGGATTTGCCGGTCATCAGCCCGACCTTTCCAATTATTATACCAACAACGGCAGTTTGTACATGACTTCTTTGGTATTCATGCCATTGGGATTGCCTGCCGATCACCCGTTCTGGAAAGATGCAGCCGAACCATGGACATCACAGAAAGCATGGAGCGGACAACCGTTTCCTATTGATGGACATCATTCACTCAGAAGTGAATAATATCGACTTTAACATAATATTGTTTTAACATAGCCGACTCCTCATTGTTTGCGAAAATAGTGAGGAGTTTTTTATGTCCCTCAGCCACGGATTAAATAAAGGTTCTCGGTTGTAGAACCTTTTAGGCGAACCTTAGCTGAGATTTACAATTGTTCGATCTCTTCTATCGACAGTTCTGTATATTGGGCCATCGTAGAAAAGGGGATTCCGTCACTCTTCATTTTGCAAACCGTTTCCGTCCGGGTCTTTTTCATCCCGTCTTCTGTAGCTCCCCTACGAATGTCTTCTTCCACTATCCGGCAGCTCCGACAAGCGGCTCTTAGAATAATAACAAAGATTGCTCCCTTTTGGCTAAAAAGTCTTGGTCTTATTGAAAAAGCCTTAGTTCTTTTTCGGAAACTCTTTGGTCTTTTCCAAATACCTCAAAATCTCTCCATTATGATACGTTGACATCCGTTAAGATTTACGGAACAGAAGTAAAACAAACACTTAATGATGCTT
>ERZ832317.3527-NODE-3527-length-16223-cov-12.602734_pt1 | contig 16223 bp, 14 predicted proteins | sample MGYA00519695_ERZ832317 | MGnify/ENA primary metagenome ERZ832317 (study PRJEB31850, sample SAMEA3708726) | human gut metagenome | biome: human gut; feature: human-associated habitat; material: faeces | place: China | collected 2014 ...
CTCTCGGCTGGAGCAGAAGTCCCCGTTGGGGTGCACCAGAGAGGGGATGCGGGCCGGGGCAGTAAGAGGCCGCCCAACACAGATGTTGGTGTGCTGGCCCACCTCGACGCCCGTATTTTTCACCAGCTCATAGCCAGCCGCCGCTTCGGGCATGTTGGGCATCAGGCCGGTGCAGGTAATGGCACCATCCACAATGGACCGATAAATCCCACAGTTCACACCCTCACTAAACCCCAGGTCATCCGCTCGGAAGATGATTTTCATGCTCTTTGCGCTCCTTTCTATCTGCGCTCCTCTTGACGCTCTAAGTGTACCAACACCTGCATTCATTGTCCACGAAGTCTTTTTCGGCAATAAAAGACGAAATAAAATTTACTTTCAACTTTTTTTAGTGCATTTCGCCCAAACTTCAATTGGCGTTTTTGTATTAATTCTCTCAAGTCATTCATATACAAAGCATCTTAACCAAACTCATCCTCCGGATTTTGTAAACCATTCCTAATTCATTCGACAAATCGTTGACTTTTGATTTTATCCATGCTACCCTTTATTGCAAATCCGATCACTTCACTTACATAAAGCCTCTATTCGATTTTATCTTCCGCCCCGCAGCCACACCGAACCATTTTGCCGCCATTCACCCACGACAAAATCCTTTGGCCCCTGCGAGGCGGATTTTTTATTTTTTGATAGATTTGCAGCCGGACCACCGGCTCGCAATTCTTGTTATGTACCTTGACAACTGCATCAGCTGTCCGGATTGGATACAGCGCCATGATTCCGCAGAGCTGCGGGCGAGCCTGACAACGCCGCTGCAAAACAGGGGCAGGAACTTGATCCGGGGAGAACGGCGACCACACAAGCAGGAGACATCTCGATTCACATTTGCACTCCCGGCTTTCAAAACCGAATTTGTTTTTTCATTTGAATTTTCAAAACTTATGGAAAAAGCGGAAAGCAAGTATCGACCCGTGGCCACAATTTCACAAATTGAAATTGCGTCCCACGCTCCGGTCGTACTTGTTGGGGAGTGCCTTCCCCAAACCCTGCTCACATTTCGCGCTCTGCGCGATCTTCGGCTGCGCCGCCATACATAGCTCCAAAGAGGAGCTAGTCAAACAGCAAGGAGGTACAATGACCAAGCCTAGCATTCGTTCGACTAGACACAACCCCCAGCACAGCGGCACACCGAGGAAAACCAAGCTCATCAAGTTCCGGGTCACAGAACAGGAGAAGCTGGAACTGGAACTCCTTTGCAAACTTCTCCGCGTCAATATGTCCACCCTCATTCGCCGTTCCCTGCTTAGTCAGCCCATCAAGCAAACCCTTGTTGTCACCGGCGGCGGAGAGGAAGCACTGAACATTCTCTCCGACCTTCTGGGACAATGCGGCAAGATCGGCAGCAATCTGAACCAGCTTGCCCGCTACTTCAACAGCGGCGGCAAAGATTCAGAACAAATTCGAGCGCAGGTTCTGTCTGAGCTGTCCGCACTCACACTCTTTCGGCTGGACGCCGAGAAAAAGATGGGAGAACTGTATGGCAACCATCAAGCATACAAGCTCGAAGAACTCCGATCTAACAGCGCCTGAACATTACCTGACCTTTCAGCACAACGAGTACACCGGCCTGCCGATTCTGGATGAGAACGGCCACCCCAAGCTACGAGAGGAGTACTTACTGGACACCCTGGAATGCGGCGGGCAGTCCTTTGCCATGGCCTGCCTGCTGGCAAACCGGAAGTACGGCAAGAACTTTTCTCCTGACGATGTGAAGACCCACCAGTATATCATCAGCTTCGACCCGCGGGATGCTGCGGACAACGGACTGACCCTGGAAAAAGCCCAAGCCCTTGGTCTGCAATTCTGTAAGGAGAATTTTCCGGGTCATCCCGCTATTATCTGCGCCCATCCTGACGGGCACAACGGAGCCGGAAACATCCACGTTCACATTGTCATTTGCAGCGTCCGGGTCCGGGAGGTCCCGCGCCAGCCTTATATGGAAAAGCCCTGTGACTGGCAGGAGGGCATGAAGCACCGCTGCACCGCCGCGATGCTCCGGCACCTTCGGGTCGAAGTCATGGAACTTTGCCAAGGCGCTGGACTCTACCAGATCGACCTGTTGAACGGCACCGGCGAACGGATTACAGAACGGGAATACTGGGCGCAGCGGCGCGGCCAGCGCCGCCTCGACCACGCCAACCAGAAGGCAGCCGTTTCCGGCCAGCCTATTCGGCAAACCAAATTTGAAACCGAGAAAGCAGCCCTTCGGAAGCAAATCCGTTCTGTTCTGGCCAAGGCTACGAGTCTTGAGGAATTTTCCGCTCAGCTTTTGCAGGAGTATGGCGTCACCGTCAGTGAGAGCCGGGAGCGGTTCAGTTACCGAACCGCTGATCGGACCAAGCCCATCTCCTCCCGCAAGCTGGGGGAGGATTTTTCCAAAGAGAAAGTTCTGGCTGTTCTCGCTGAAAACGCCGAGCGAAAGAAAACCGCCAGGCTCTACCGCTCTGATACTCGCCCCGACCGCATCAGCCGCATGATTGACATTCAGGCCAAGCTGGCCGCGGGCAAGGGCGCTAGCTACGAGCACTGGGCCAAGGTGTTTAACCTCAAGCAGATGGCAAAATCTCTGGCACTGTTCACCCGGTACAATCTAAACAGCGAGGAAGAACTAAACGCTCGGGTTGCTGAACTTCAGGAAAATCGAGACGGGGCTCTCAAGGTAGTGAAAGACCTGGAGGACCGCATCAAAGCCAACCAGGAACTGAGGCGTCATGTTTTGGCCTACGTCCAGAACAAGAAGCTACCTCAGCAGGTCAAGACAGCCAAGAACCCGGAAACCTTTAGGGAACAGCACCGCGCCGAACTGACAGCGTATCAGGCGGCAGCCGCCTATTTCAAGGCCCAAAAAATCACCAAACTGCCCAGCCTGAAACAGCTCGAAGCCGAGCGCGAACAGCTAATCTCGGAAAAGGCCCGGTTCTATGAGGCGTACCGCGAAGCGAAAAAGGCGTGGATGGAACTAAGCACCGCACAGCAAAACCTGGAGGCAATCGTCCGTAAAGAGGAGCGCCGCCAGGAAAAGGAACAAGGAGGGTTGAATGAGCTGGACAAAGGATGATGTCCGCGACGAAATGGATGAGCAGGAAGATGAGGAGGAAGAAGTCCTCTGGATCGACAAGAAGGGGAAAATCGTGGAGGGCGCGTTCTGCTCCTGGTTTCTCCAAAAACATCCCTTGATGTGTCTGGACCAAAAATTATTTGATCTGGACGGCGAGGTCAATGAGGAGCGGCTGCGCCACGAGATCCACCAGGAGATCCGGTCAGCTGCCCGCAATGACACCGCCAAAAAGACCAAACGGATTGTGGAAGCCATCAAGATGGAAACCTACCATGAGGAATGGGACGTTCAGCTGGACCGTATTCACCTGAAAAACGGCACCTATTACCTGGACGAGCGGGGCTTTGTTCCCGAAAAGGAACTCTGCCTCAATCGCTTTCCGGTGGAGTACCTGCCGGACGCACCCGCGCCGGAAACCTGGCTGGATTTTCTGAATGGTTTGCTGATGCCGGAAGATATTCCCACCTTACAGGAATACCTTGGGTATTTGCTGATCCCTTCCACCAAAGCCCAGAAGATGATGATTCTCACCGGGCGCGGCGGTGAAGGCAAGTCCCGGATCGGATTGGTGATCAAAAAGCTGATGGGGGATTCCGTTCAGATGGAGTCCATCCACCGGCTGGAAACCAACCGCTTCGCCAGCGCCAACTTGGAGCACAAGCTGGTGATGGTGGACGACGATTTGCAGATGGCAGCCCTGCCCGACACACGGAACGTGAAATCCATCGTCACCGCCGAGGACAAGACCTGCATCGAAAGGAAGGGCAAACAGGCCACCCAGGGCCGGCTCTATGTCCGGCTGCTCTGCTTCGGAAACGGCAATCTGATTGCTGTCAACGACAGCAGCGACGGCTTCTGGCGGCGGCAGATTTTGATTTCGGTGAAGGATCGTGACCCTGACCGGGTGGACGATCCTTTTCTGATTGACAAGATGGCTGCTGAGCTGCCGGGGATTTTCCTCTGGGCGCTGGAAGGACTCAAGCGATTATTGGCTAACCAGTACCGCTTCACTCTTAGCGAGCGAACCCGGAAGAATCTGGAGGCTGTTATGGCTGATGGGAACAATCTGGATCAGTTTATGACTTCCACCAAGTATCTCCGGTTTTCCGAAGATGGGGCGGCCCGGTCCACCCATCTGTTCTGTGCCTATTCCAGATGGTGTGTGGAGAACCTGGAGACCCCCGTCTCTCAGAAACGGTTCAGCCAGTTCCTCTTCAAGAGCGCAGGCAAGTATGGACTTACCTTCTCCAAGCACATCGGGGGCGAGTACCGGGGCTATAAGGGCGTGTCGGTCCGCCCGGATTGCGCCCTGAATTAAAAAATCTTCGGGAAGTGAAAATTTCCCGCCCTATCCGCCCGCCCCTTGGCAATAGCTCTAATTTTCATTGTATTATCGTCTGTTTTTTGGAAACTCGTCCGCCCGCTTTGACGTCCTGAGACCTGCCCGAGAGGGCGTTTCCGGGCGCGCCCGGGCGGGAGGGCGGATCGGGCGGATATTTTTGAGTTCCTGCACAGAAAATTTCACAGGCAGAAGACGGAAAGGAACTTCCAGGCGAAGTTCCTTTCCCATCCATATCTTTCAGGGTTAAAACGGTTCACTCGGAACCGTTTGCCGCAAAGATGACGCAAAAGGAGCGTGCAATTGAATAATTATCACAAGAACGTGAATTCCGCCTGTGAAACCTTGCAATCCACCCCTGCATCCAGTACAATGGAGATGTCTCCAAACCCTGCCGTGGAACCTCAAAGCAGACCGCGTGCAGCCAGACTCGATCCTCTCGTTTACAAGGTGGAGGAGATCGCCCAGCTGTTGGCCATCTCTCCCCGCGCTGCCTATAACCTGTGCAACACCACCAAGGATTTCCGGGTGGTTCGCATCGGCACCAGCATCCGTGTAAACCGGCAGAGCTTCGATGCCTGGTTTGCCGCCCTCTGAGAAAGGGTTCAGCCATGGCATCCATTATGAAGCGCGGAAGCGCTTATTCCGTCCGATACACCTATATTGACCACCAGGGCAAAAAACATGAAGGCTGGGAGTCCTTCAAGACCAAGAAGGAGGCCGCCGAGCGAAAGATCACGATTGAAAAGGAATTGCAGGATGGCACCTTCCTGATCCCCGATTCCATGACAGTTCAGGAACTGCTGGAAAAATGGATTCCGATTCAGTCCAGCAAGCACAAGTGGTCTCCCAAGACCTACACCCAAACCACCGCGATGGTGCAGAACCTGATCGCGCCGTATATCGGAAAGCGGAAGGTGCAAGACCTCCGCACCTACGACATCGAGCAGTTCTACGCCACTTTGAGCCAGACCCCTTGCGGCCAGTACGTTCACGGCGAGAAGCAGGAGCTGACGGAAAATCAGAAGAAGCGGCTGTTATCCAGCACGTCCATTCACGAAGTCCACACGCTCCTGAAGACCGCCTTTTCGTATGCCGTTGACTGGGATCTGATCCACAAGTCGCCTACTCCCCGTGAAGCCCCCAAGATCAATACCGAAGAACGCACCATCTGGGATGAGCGCACCATGTTGGCGGCGCTGCAGACCATCGAGAACCCCGCCCTGCATCTGGCGGTGCACATGAGCATGATCCTCTCGCTCCGTGAGGGCGAGATCCTCGGCTTACAGCCGAGTGATCTGGACTTTGATGCAGCAGACGGGCGGGGAACCATCTCGGTGAACAAAGCCCTGCAGCGTGCCGACAAGGTCGCCTTGTCCAAGATCGACCCCACCCAGATCTACCACACCTTCCCGGACAGACGGGAGGGGAGTAAGTCTTCGCTGATCCTCAAGCGGACCAAGACCAAAAAGTCCAACCGCATCCTGTACATGACCAAGCCCTTGAAAGAGGAGCTTCTGGCATGGCTGGAAAAGATGAAGCAGGACGAACAGAATGCCCCGGAAAAGTACAGCAACTGCGGTCAGCTGTTCCGCTTACCAGACGGCTTACCCATTGCCCCGGACGTTCTGACAAAGTGGTATCGTATGTGGCGGGCAGAGCACCCGGAGTTTGAGAAGATCGTGTTCCACGGTCTGCGCCATTCCAGTGCCACCTACCAGCTGCTGCAGTCTGGCGGTGACTTCAAGTCGGTGCAGGGCAACACCGGCCATGCAACCGCCACCGTCCTGATGGACACCTACGCTCACACGCAGGACAAGCCCCGGTTGGAGCTGGCTGAGAAGATCGAAGCCGACTTCTACACGCAGGATGTAGCAGGTGCAAAGCCGCAGGAACCCCCGGAAAACAAAACGCCGGCGGCAACAAAAATCACGGGTAAAATGATCCTTGAAGCCATCCGGCAGATGGACGCAGAGGAGCGCCGCGAGCTGACGCGGGTACTCTTCGCGTAAAATTCTCTTTTTTGTGCAGCGAAATACACGCTGTGCAAGCGATGCAAAGAGTTCATGGCTTTTTTGTAAAGTGTGCAGGAGATGTGCAAAAGTGTGCAGCCTCTGCCAGAAAAACAAAAAAGCCATGAAATCTTTCGATTTCACGGCATTTTCTGGTGCGATGGAAGGGACTCGAACCCCCGGCCTACTGATTCGTAGTCAGTCACTCTATCCAGCTGAGCTACCAACGCATACGTTCCGTTCGGAACATGATGTATTTTATCACTGAACCGGGGTTTTGTCAACACTTTTTCGGAAATATTTTTGAGATTCCTGAAAAAGAACGTCTTTTCATCCACTTTTCTTTTATTTTCTATGCATCAGCCCTGCTCTGCGAGGGTCTGGGCGATACGGAGGCCGGTGGGCGTGGCGGCGAGACCGCCCTGACCGGTCTCCCGGAGGTCGGGGGAGAGGAGGCTGCCCACGCGGCCCATGGCGTCGATGACCTCATCACAGGGGATGGCGTAGTCCACCCCGGCAAGGGCCATATTCGCACAGGAGACGGCGTTCACGGCGCCAACGACGTTCCGCTTGACGCAGGGAACTTCCACGAGGCCGGCCACGGGGTCGCAGACGAGGCCCAGCAGGTTGCCCAGAGCCATTGCGGCGGCAGCGGCGCACTGCTCGGGCGCGCCGCCCTTGAGGTGGCAGAGAGCGGCGGCGGCCATCGCGCTGGCAGCGCCCACCTCGGCCTGACAGCCGCCCTCCGCGCCCGCGAGAGTGGCGCGGGCCGCGATGACCTGACCGAACCCGGCGGCGACATAGAGGGCGTCGCAAATGGACTCTTCGTCGGCCTCGCCGCTGCGGGCCAGCGGCAGCAGAACAGCGGGCAGGACGCCGCAGCTGCCCGCCGTGGGGGCAGCGACGATGCGCTTCATGCAGGCGTTGCACTCGGCGGTCTTGAGAGCTTCGGCAGTCACTGCGGCGAGGTAATCGCCGCCAAGGCTCTTTCCTTCTTGATGGGCCTGCTCCACCTTGGCTGCATCGCCGCCCGAAAGGCCGCTTCGGCTGCGCTGGGCCGGGTCATAGTCCCGGCTGGTGGCCTGCATCACCTGCCAGAGGTGGTGCATCATCTCCCGGCTGTGGGCCTCGGTGAGGCGGCTCTCGGCTAAATCGCTGCGGAGGATGGCCTCCGAAAGGGAAATATTCTGGCTGCGGGCAGCGGCCAGCATCTCTTCACAGGATAAAAACGACACTTCTCAGTCCTCCTCGCATTCTTCCGGCTCGTCGATGTTCAGGCAGGTGACTTTGCGGATGCCCGGCATCACGGCCATCTGCTGTTCCAGCACGTGGGGGATGTGGGAGTCGCATTCCAGCACCATAACGGCGCAGCCGCCCGTCGCGGCGCGGAACACCTGCATGGACGCGATGTTGATACGGCGCTGGGCCAGCGACATAGTGACCTCGGCGATGCAGCCGGGGGTGTCCTCGTTATGGATGATAAGGGTGTTGCTGTCACCGCCAAAGTCGGCAGGCACACCGTCGATTTCAGTCACGCGGATGCGTCCGCCGCCCACAGAGGCCGCCTTCAGGACGAGGGTCCGGCCCGCCTTACTCTTTAAGGTAAGCACCGTCGTATTCGGGTGGGCGGCACGGAGCTCCACCGGATGGATGGTGAACTTCATGCCGGCCTCCTCGGCCAGCGCGAAGCTGTCGGGCAGGCGGGGGTCGTCCGGGCGGAGACCCAGCAGGCCCGCCACCAGCGCACGGTCGGTGCCGTGGCCCCGGCCTGTGGTGGCAAAGCTGCCGTAGAGCCCAATGTCCGCCTCGGCGGGGACGTCGCCCAGCAGCTTCTGGGCTGTATATCCAATGCGGGCGGCACCCGCCGTATGGCTGGAGGAGGGGCCGATCATCACCGGCCCAAGAACGTCGAACAGACGCATGAGGTGTACACTTCCTTTCGTTTTGCAGCGCCCGGGAGCCCATTCGCTGACAAAAGAACAGATTTTCTTTCTTTTTATTATACCGCTTTTGAGCTTATTGTGCTATAATAACTTTATAATGTTTTGAATCTTGCCCTTTCAGGGGGCAGCACGGAGGGTAGAACCTATGAAACTGGTAAGCGTGGAAACTCCCGAAAAGAGTGTCTGCAAAATGACTTTCAGCGCTTCGGCTGAGGAGCTGGAAGCTGCGTCCAACGCCGTGTACGAGCGCACCCGCGCAACATACACCATCAAGGGCTTTGCCAAGGGCGAGGCTGACCGCGCCCAGATCGAGGCCGACCGCGGCGAGCACACCTTCTGGTACGACGCCATCAACGATTTGATGGACAAGGACGTCCCGGCTCTGTATGACGCCGCCATGAAAGAGCACGGCTTCCGTGCCGTGGACGAGCCCACCTATGACCTGGTCAGCGTGAAGAAGGACGAGGGCTTTGTGGCCACTGCCACCACCGCCCTGCAGCCTGAGCTGAGCCTGACCCAGACCACCGGCTTCAAGACCGAGTGCGTCACCCCGGAAGTCACCGACAAGGAGATCGACGCTGTGCTGGAGCGCCGCCGCGCCATGGCCGCTGAGCTGGTGCCTCACAAGGGTCCGGCCGTCAAGGGCAACATCGTCCACATCGACTACGAGGGCCTGCTGGAAGGCAAGCCCTTCAACGGCGGCGCCGCCCAGAACCAGACCCTGCAGCTGGGCAGCGGCCGGATGATCCCCGGCTTCGAGGAAGGCATCCTCGGCCACAAGGGCGGCGAGGAGTTCGACATCTTCGTTACCTTCCCGGCACGCTACCACGTCAAGGACCTGGCCGGCAAGCCCGTGGTCTTCAAAATCAAGCTGCACGACGTCTGCGTCCGCCAGCTGCCCGCTCTGAACAGCGATTTTGCCAAGAAGGCTGCCAATGTGGACACCATGGACGAGTTCCGCGCCCAGATCCGTCAGCAGCTCCACGACAACAAACACGCCGCCGCGCTCAACCGCGCCAAGGACGCCATCCTCACCCAGCTGGCCGCAGCCGCTGAGGGCGAGCTGCCCAGCGTTCTCGTCGAGAGCGCCTATCAGCAGGAGATGGAGCAGATCCAGCAGCAGCTGCAGATGCAGCGCCTGAGCCTCGACCGCTACCTGAGCCAGATCCATCAGACCCGCGAGAGCTTCACTGCCGCTGTCCGCACTGCTGCGGAGAAGAACACCCGCGCCCGGATGGCCCTGCTGCAGATCGCTCAGAACGAGAACCTCGTCCCCACTGAGGAGGACATCGACAAGACCCTGTCCGAGCGCGCTGAGCGCACCAAGAAGACCCTCGAGGAAATCAAGGCTGCGTCCAACGTGGAGGCCATCCGCCGCAACGAGGGCATCCGCCGCGCTGCCGACTATGTCATCGAGCACTCCACCATCGAAGAAAAATAATTTATCCTGCTTTTGCGCCTGCACCACTGTGCAGGCGTTTTTTATTGTTCATTTTTTCTCTCTTGACTTTTTTTCTCTGCTGCGGTATTTTTAGGGTGAGAAATTCTATCCAAGCCGCAGCTGCGGCCCGGACGGATAAAGTAAAATCTTCTGCGGGACATTCCGCTCATCTATTTTATTGCGACAGGAGGTTTTCCTTATGAAAAAGTTTCTTCTCGCTCTTCTGACAGCTGTCACAGCGGCTGCATTCTTCTGCGGCGCGGCGGCATCTGTGGCCACTTACAGCGCCAGCTATGACGCACCGGCCGGCATCAACGCCATCGTGGTGCAGGACAACAGCGCTGCGGTCATTCTGCAGGCCGCCGACATCGACCACATCCGCGCCGATTACACCTACACCTCGAGCTACGCCTTTGAAAGCTCCAAGCTCTACGACTTCACGGTGGCGGGCAGCACCCTCACCGTGACCAAGACCCGGGAGCCCAACGCTTCCCTTGTCATCCAGAGCCAGGACACCCGCAGCTGCACCCTGACGCTGCAGATCCCCCGCCAGACGCTGGCAAACATCACCGTCAGCACCACCAACGACAGCATCACGCTGGACGGCGTTTCGGCACAGACCGCCAGCCTCACCACCGACAATGGCCGCATCGAGGTGTCGAACTTCAACGGCTCCACCCTGAGCGGCACCACCCGCAACGGCAAGATCACCATGAGCGGCGTCACCTCCCAGAATGTGGCTGCCACCATCCAGAACAGCGGCACCCTCAAGCTGGAAAACATCTCTGCCAACGTCTGCAACGCCAAGGTGCAGAACGGCAGCATCACCGGCTCTGTGATCGGCAGCGGCAGCTCTTACGGCTTTGATCTGGCCGCAGGCGGCGGCAAGATCCGCGTCTCCGACGCCAACGACAAGAACTTCGTCTTCTTCGGCAAGGACACCCTGCAGCAGAATGCAGATGCCCCCAACAAGCTGAACCTCGCCACCAAGAACGGCGACGTTGAGGTCGAGTTCGTCCGTTAAAAGAACATTAAAAATGCCTGTGCAGCATCTGCCGCACAGGCATTTCTTTTTGTCCGGATACGGTCAGCTGAGCCAGTTGAAGCCCATGACCACCACGCCGAGGATGACGAGGATAATGCCGGTGGCACGGTTGAGGGTCTTGGCGTCGGCCTTATTGGCAAAGACCGCCGCGATGCGCGCCCACAGCAGGGTGAATACGACGCAGAGCGCCCAGACGTGCCAGTCCGGTGCGCCGCCGATGGCGAAGTGGCTGACAGCGCCGGTCAGGGCCGTGAAGGTCATGATGAACACGCTGGTACCCACAGCCGTTTTCAGCTCGTAGCCGAGGACGCTGGTGAGGATGAGGAGCATCATCATGCCGCCGCCTGCGCCGATAAAGCCGCAGATGAAGCCGATGAGGACGCCGCAGACGATGGACTGGACGGCCCGCTTCTTTGCGCTGACGCCCTGCATGGCCTCTTTGGTGGTCATGACGGGCCGGACGATGAACTTGATGCCCAGCAGGAAGGTCATGAACACCGAGAAGCCGCCCATGGTGGCCGAGGGCACTCTGCTGGCCACCCAGCTGCCCACCACCGTGAACACCAGCACGCTGGCCATCATGATCAGGCCGTTTTTGATATCCAGGTTCTTGTTTTTGTGGTAGGTATAGGCCGAAACGGCGCTGGCCAGCACATCCGACGACAGGGCAATGCCCACCGCCATATAGGGGTCCATGTGCAGGAAGGTGATGAGCATGGGGCTGATGACCGCCGCCGCGCTCATACCGGCAAAGCCGGTGCCAAGGCCGGCCCCCATGCCGGCAAAAAAGGTGACAAGCACCGTAAACAGCAAGTTCATTTTATCCATTCTCCTTTAAGATCTCGTCCAGATTTTTCCCGATGACCTCCATGGTGTGGAAAAACGCCTCCCGGGTGGCGGCATCGGTGTTATGCAGCAGGCGGGCAAAAAAGCGCTCCTGCACCTCGCGCCCCCGTGCAATGACCGGCTGCGCCTTTTCGGTGCACAGCAGCTGGGTCTTGCGGCGGTCGCCCGCCACGGCGCGGCGCTCCAGATACCCCTCCTGCACCAGACGATCCACGTTCACCGACACAAGGTTCGCCTTGATCTTGCGGATCTCCACGATATCCCGGGCTGTGGTGCAGTCCGGGTTGTTGGCCAGAAACATCAGGATATCAAAGGCGGTCTGGGGCAGCTTGAGTTCCTGACACAGCGGCTTGCACATGGCGCTGTACGCCTGCGCGGTCTTGAAGCTGATCTCTATGGTAGGGTTCATGGAATGCTCCTTTTGTTCTTATATGGACAGTTCATTTTTGAAGTATTATAATGCAGATAAGGAGAGATGTCAAGAGAAAAAGAGAACCAGCACGTCCTGCGGACGCGCCGGTTCTCTTTTTCAATATGATGATTGCGTTCAGAACACCGCTACGGCGACCAGACGCACCAGCAGGGCACACAGCCATGCCACGGCGCACTGGTTGACCACCATGATGGTTGCCCACTTGCCGCCAAGCTCCCGCTTGACCGAGGCCACCGCCGCGATGCAGGGGGTGTACAGCAGGCAGAACACCAGCAGCGGTGCAGCCTGTGCCGGGGTGAGGGCTGCGGTCAGGGCAGCAGTGGAGCCGAAGAGGATGAGCAGGGAGGACACCACGCTCTCCTTGGCCATAAAGCCGGTGATGAGGGCGGTGGAGATGCGCCAGTCCGCAAAGCCCAGCGGGGCGAACAGCGGGGCAATATCGCCCGCGATGCGCGCCAGAATGCTGGCCTGCGGGTCAGCGGTCAGCCGCAGCTGCAGGTCAAAGTTCTGCAAGAACCAGATGACGATGGTAGCGGCAAAGATGACCGTAAAGGCCTTCTGCAAGAAGTCCCGCGCCTTTTCCCACAGCAGCTGCGCCACATTTTTCAGGCCGGGCAGGCGGTAGTTGGGCAGCTCCATGACAAAGGGCACGGCTTCGCCCTTGAACACGGTGCTCTTGAGCAGCAGCGCCGCCAGTACGCCCACCAAGATGCCGGTGAAGTACAGCAGCACCATCACAAGCCCCGCGTACTTGGGGAAGAACGCCGCCGCAAACAGGCTGTAAATAGGCAGCTTTGCCGAGCAGCTCATGAACGGGGTGAGCAGAATGGTCATTTTGCGGTCGCGCTCCGAGGGCAGGGTACGGCTTGCCATCACGCCGGGCACGGTGCAGCCAAAGCCGATGAGCATGGGCACGATGCTGCGGCCGGACAGGCCGATGCGGCGCAGCAGCTTATCCATCACAAAGGCGACACGCGCCATGTAGCCGGTATCCTCCAGCATGGAGAGGAAGAAGAACAGCACCACGATGATGGGCAGAAAGCTCAGCACGCTGCCCACGCCGGTAAAGATACCGTCGATGACCAACGAGTGCACCGCCGCGTTGACGTTCCAGTTGGTCAGGGCGGTGTCCACAACGCCGGTCAGGGCGTCGATACCCATTTCCATGAGGTTCTGGAAAAACAGGCCGATGACATTGAAGGTGAGGAAGAACACCAGACCCATGATGGCGATAAACGCCGGGATGGCGGTGTACTTGCCGGTAAGGAACTTGTCGATGCGGTTGGAGCGCAGCTGCTCCTTGCTTTCGTGGGGCTTGACTACCGTCTGCGCCACCAGTTCCTGAATAAAGGAGAAGCGCATATCCGCAATGGCGGCGGCGCGGTCCAGCCCGCGCTCCTGCTCCATCTGCACGATGATATGCTCGATCATTTCTTTTTCGTTGGGGTCCAGCTTCAGCGCTTCCTCAATGCGGGGGTCGCCTTCCACCAGCTTGGTGGCGGCGAAACGCACCGGGATGCCCGCCGCCTTGGCGTGATCCTCGATGAGGTGCAGGATGCCGTGGATGCAGCGGTGCACCGCGCCGCCGTGGTCATCCTCGCTGCAAAAATCCATGCGCCCGGGGCGCTCCTGATACTTTGCCACATGGACGGCGTGGTCCACCAGCTCGTCCACGCCCTCGTTCTTGGCGGCGGAGATGGGGATGACCGGGATGCCCAGCATCGCCTCCATCTTGTTGATGCGCACCGTGCCGCCGTTGCCGCGCATTTCGTCCATCATGTTCAGCGCCAGCACCATGGGGATATCCAGTTCCATCAGCTGCATGGTCAGGTAGAGGTTGCGCTCGATGTTGGTGGCGTCCACGATGTTGATGATGCCGGTGGGCTTTTCGCCGATGATGAACTGTCGGGTAACGATCTCCTCGCTGGAATAGGGGGACATGGAATAGATGCCCGGCAGGTCAGTGACCTCGGTCTCCGGGTGTCCCTTGATGGCACCGCTCTTGCGGTCCACCGTCACGCCCGGAAAGTTGCCGACGTGCTGGTTGGAACCGGTGAGCTGGTTGAACAGGGTGGTCTTGCCGCAGTTCTGGTTGCCCGCCAGCGCAAAGGTCAGGGTCTTATCCTCCGGCAGGGGATGCTCCCCCTCCTTGGTGTGGTACTTGCCGCCCTCACCAAGACCCGGGTGCTCCACCATTTTTCCGTCCACCGGGGCGTGCACCGCCGGGGTCTTTTCGGTGGGGGTCACGGTGATCTGTGCCGCGTCGTCCAGACGCAGGGTCAGCTCATAGCCGTGGATGCGCAGCTCCATGGGGTCGCCCATGGGCGCCAGCTTTACCAGCGTGACCTCTGCTCCGGGGATCAGACCCATATCCAGAAAATGCTGCCGCAGTGCGCCTGCACCGCCCACAGCATCCACTATGGCGCTTTTGCCGATCTGTAACTCTTTTAACGTCATATCCGTTGCCTTCTTTATATGTACTGTTCTTATGTGTTAGTCTGTGTTAACAAATGTAGTATAGGCTAACTGACAGCGGATGTCAATAGAGAATATAGACATAAAAAAGCACCGCACACTCTCAGGCGAGAATATGCGGTGCTTTGGTTTTATAAGTTACTTCACAGTGTGGTAGCCATCGGGGTTGTTCTTCTGCCAGTTCCAGCTGTCGGCACACATTTCCTCGATGCCGTATTCCGCCACCCAGCCAAGCTCGTTCTTTGCCTTGGTGGGGTCTGCATAGCACTCGGCAATGTCGCCGGGGCGGCGCGGGTCGATCACATAGGGGATCTCCTTACCGCAGGCCTTGGAGAAAACGGCAAGTCCACAAGAAAGGCCATCTGCGACCACCTTTCCTACCTGGGAATCAAGATCGACGACGAGGCCAACAGCATCCGCGGCAAGGATGTGGTGATCTCCACTCCGGACTCCAAGGTCCAGGTTATGGTGATCCCCACCAACGAGGAGTTAGCAATCGCAAGAGAAACTCTGGCTCTGGTATAAGGAAAACAGATCTGGCCTATATCTGCCCGTCGTGATGCATTCACGGCGGGCAGTTTTTTGGGATTGACTCCAAAAGACACAGGGCTTACAATAATTATGACCGATCATATGAAACAGGAGGAGTATCAATGAAAAAACGGGCCTGTCTGCTGGCCGCAGCATTCTCCATTTTTCTTGGAATAGAGGCCTATGGAGGCCAGTTTATTAAGGATGAGACCGGACTCTGGTATCAGAACGCGGATGGGACCTGGCCTGTGGGATGGTTCCAGTCTGACACCGGAAGCTGGTATTGCTTTGATGAGAACGGATATGCCCGTACCGGATGGTATGAAGAGAATGGGATCCGGTACTATCTGGGGATCACAGATGGACGCCTGTTTACGGACTGCACATCCTATCTGGAAGACGGCTGGTACTCGTTTGACGGCGAGGGAAAAAGCACCTATGCCGGTACGGATTACAGCGGCTGGCTCTGGAACGGCGTTCACTGGCTCTACCGGAGACCCAGCGGGGCTTATGTGACGGACGGATGGCGTACCATTGACGATGCTTCCTATTATTTTTCAGAAGGCCATCTGGCAACGGGACCGTTTTCCATTGGCGGAGAAAACTATTTCTTTGACAGCCAGGGAAAGAAGGCCAGCGGGCTGACAGTCTGGAAGAATGATTTTTACTATATCAATGACGACCAGACGGTTTTAAAAAATTCTGAAAAGGAGATCGACGGCATCCTTTATCGTTTTGATGAGACGGGAAGGGGAAGCATGGTTTCCCAGCGTCCCTCTGCCCCATCCATGAATTTTATACCAGGAGAGGACTGGCCCTACAAGGCGGTCACAGAGATCCCTCCGGAAAACGAAAAGACAGAGCTGCACCGTACCTGCGACCAGATGGCGGATCAGATCCTGTCCGAGATCATAAATGACGCCATGGACCAGCGCCAGAAGGCAGAGGCCATTTATAACTGGGTACGCGGAAACATCCGTTACAGCGGAGCCTCAGCCACCCGTGACTGGGTCCAGGAGGCTTACCAGGGCCTCCGGCTG
>ERZ832317.3530-NODE-3530-length-16202-cov-15.852914_pt1 | contig 16202 bp, 14 predicted proteins | sample MGYA00519695_ERZ832317 | MGnify/ENA primary metagenome ERZ832317 (study PRJEB31850, sample SAMEA3708726) | human gut metagenome | biome: human gut; feature: human-associated habitat; material: faeces | place: China | collected 2014 ...
GTCCCATTCTTCTTAATCTGATCTTTACTGCCATTACTTTCACCTCCTTAAATTTGCTTAACTGATCTATTTAGAATGCGTTATACGCAATTTCTAACATTAAAACGGAAGCTTGCCGAACATTCCACCACCGCGTCTGCCCTTCTTCATCATGCCAGGCATCTGCTTCATCATCTTCTTCATCTGTTCAAACTGCTTCACCAGACGGTTGACCTCCGCAATATCGACACCGGCTCCCACCGCAATGCGGCGCTTCCTGCTCGGATTCAAAAGGGAAGGATTCTGTCTCTCCTCCGGCGTCATGGAATAGATGATCGCCTCCGTGCGCGATAAGCTCTTCTCGGCTGCTGCCTCGTCAATATCCGGCATCTTGCCTGCGCCCATCCCGAGTCCCGGCATCATACCGAGGATACTGGACAGACCGCCCATCTTCTTCATCTGACTCATCGACTCCAGATACATCTCAAAGTCAAATTCGTTCTTGCGCATCTTCTGCTCAATCTTCTTCGCCCGCTCCTCGTCAAAGTCCTCCTGGGCTTTTTCGATGAGGGTCAGCACATCGCCCATACCGAGAATACGCGATGCCATGCGATCCGGGTAAAACTGCTCCAGATCCGAAAGCTTCTCTCCCATACCCGCATAAAAAATCGGCTTACCGGTCACTGCCCTGATGGAGAGCGCCGCACCGCCTCTGGTATCACCGTCGAGCTTTGTCAGAATGACTCCGTCGATACCGATGCGCTCATCAAAGGTCTTCGCCACATTCACCGCATCCTGTCCTGTCATGGCGTCCACCACAAGGACGGTCTGATGCACTGTGACATTTTCTTTTATCTGAATCAACTCTGCCATCATATCTTCATCAATGTGAAGACGTCCGGCAGTATCGATGATAACGATGTTAAAATCGTTCTTCGCGGCATGTTCCATCGCCGCTTTTGCAATGTTCACCGGGCTGTTCTTATCACCTATGGAAAATACTTCCACGCCTTGCTTCTGTCCGTTGATCTGCAGCTGTTCGATCGCTGCCGGCCGGTAGACATCGCCTGCCACGAGAAGTACCTTCTTGCCTTTCTGCTTGAACTTTCCGGCAAGCTTTGCTGCTGTGGTCGTCTTACCTGCTCCCTGAAGACCGGTCATCATGATGACGGTGACTGCCTTGCCGGGCTGCAGTGTGATCTCGGCTGTCTCAGAGCCCATCAGCCTGACCATCTCTTCGTTTACAATCTTGATGACCATCTGTCCCGGATTCAGTCCGTTCATCACGTCCTGTCCGACGGCACGCTCCTCCACGTCCTTGACGAACTGCTTGACGACCTTGAAGTTGACATCCGCCTCTAAGAGCGCCATCTTGACTTCCTTAAGCGCTGTCTTGACATCCGCTTCCGTCAGCCGTCCCTTGCTGCGCAGGTTCTTGAATACATTTTGAAGTTTTTCAGATAAGCTGTCAAATGCCATCTATAACTCCTCTAATATCTGATTGGAAATCTGTTCAATCTCCACGATCACTGCCTCGTCATGGCTCTCATGAAACTGCCTCGTCAATGCATGAATCTGTTCCACGCTGTGCTTCGCCGACATGAACTTTGCGATCAGATGAAGCTTCTCCTCATACCCCTCAAGGGTCTTCGTACACCGCTTCACCATATCGTGAACGCCCTGTCTGCTGATACCTTCCTCGTCCGCGATCTCTCCGAGGGACAGATCATTGAACACGAAATCCTCATAAATTCTTCTCTGATGTTCGTTCAGCAGTTCTCCGTAAAAATCATACAGATACGCCTGTTCAATCTTCTCTTCCATCTGAAATCCCACAATCACGCCGTATCCGGCATCTCTCACTCATTGCCACCGTGATAGAATAGCATAAAAGGAAAAAGGTGTCAAGTATTTTTTCTTGACACACTTTTTCCTTCTTTTTACACCGCCATCGCCGTCTGCACGATCATGCAGAACAGGCATGCCGCCGCACAGATTCCATAGAGAATCTCACTCTTTCCTTCTGTTGAAAAAAATCCCACGCCGGCCACCACGAACCCTGCTCCCGCGGCAATGACCGGCCACATGAAAAGACCGAAGGCAGTACCGCTCCATCTGCAGATCACAAGCGCGGCAGCAATACCGCATGCTGCCGCAACAAGCCAGACCATGATCTGTTTCATCCATCTGCGCATAGGGATACCTCCATACCTTCGGTTTTCATTTTATAAGAAGATGTATTTGCACACAAACAGTACCGCCAGCACATACATCAGCGGTGTGATCTTCTTTGCCTTACCGCATACGACATTGATGATGACATAAGAGATAACGCCGATCGCAATACCCTCGGAGATGCTGTACATGAGCGGCATTGCAAGCAGGCATAAGTATGCCGGAATTGCCTCTGTCATATCCGTGAACTCGATGCTTGTCACCGTAGACACCATAAGGAAGCCGACGAAGATCAGAGCCGGTGCTGTCGCAAAGCTCGGGATCGAGCAGAAAATCGGGGACAGTACCACAGAGATCAGGAATAAGAATCCGGTCACTACAGAGGAGAGGCCTGTTCTTGCTCCTGCTGCCACACCGGAGGAACTCTCAACAAACGTGGTGGTTGTGGAGGTACCGAGCACAGCGCCTGCGGTGGTTGCAACCGCATCCGCCAGCAGCGCTTCCTTGATGCGCGGCAGCTTGCCGTCCTTGTCCAACATATCCGCTTTATTTGCCACACCGATTAACGTTCCGAGTGTATCAAACATATCTACAAACAAAAATGCACATACAACTGCGATGAAGTCAAAGACACGCACATTGGAGAAATCCAGTTTGAAGCACTGTCCGAATGTCTGACCGATCGCGGTCAGATCGGTAAATCCGAGCGCCGGGTATAAGGAATAAAAACCGGCTTCCGCATCCGGAACATAGATTCCTGCCGCCTGACAGATCATTCCAAGCACCCAGGTAATAACGATACCGAATAAAATCGCGCCTTTTACGTTCTTAATGTACATAATTGCAATCACAAACAGACCGATCAGCGCTAACAAAGCACAGATGCCGGCAGTCTTGAAATTGCTGGTAAAGTCAACATAGGAAACAAGTGTGGAGCTGTTCGCCACTACGATGCCGCCATTCTGCAGACCGATAAATGCGATAAACAGCCCGATGCCGACGCTCACACCTTTTTTCAGGTTCAGCGGGATCGCATTAAAGATTGCTTCACGCACATTGGTCAAAGAAAGTACGATGAAAACCAGACCTTCCACAAAAACAGCCATTAAAGCTACCTGCCAGGAATATCCCATCGCACCGCAGACCGTGTATGCAAAATACGCATTCAGTCCCATCCCCGGTGCCAGTGCAAACGGATAATTTGCAAGGAGCGCCATCGCCATGGTACCAATAAATGATGCCAGCGCGGTTGCAATGAGCACTGCTGTCTTATCCATTCCCGCCGCTGCAAGCATGGTAGGGTTGACTGCCAGAATGTACGCCATCGTCATAAAGGTTGTGATACCTGCCATGACTTCGGTCTTGGCTGTCGTGTTGTTTTCCTTCAGTTTAAACCACTTTTCTAACATTTTCTTTCTCCTATTCTTTGTTTACAGACTCGTGCGCACCAGCTTCGGCTTATAACCTTTCTTCTCCAGCGCTTTCATGATCTGTTTTTTGTGCTCGGTGCCAAAGCTCTCGAGCGTAATACGGAGTTCCACTGCCGCGCTGCGGTTCGTTGTCACAAACTGGTTGTGCTCCAGTTTGATGACGTTGCCCTGCTCTGCGGCAATCGCTGCCGAAACCTTGGACAGTTCTCCCGGCTTATCCGGCAGAAGTACCGACACGGTGAAGATACGGTCGCGGAAAATGAGTCCCTGCTGTACCACGGAGGACATCGTGATGACGTCCATGTTGCCGCCGCTTAAGATCGATACCACGCGTTTGTCGGAAACATCCAGATGTTTCAACGCAGCTACGGTCAGCAGACCGGAGTTTTCCACAATCATCTTGTGATTCTCCACCATATCCAGGAAAGCCACGACGAGTTCATCATCCTCCACCGTGATGATGTCATCCAGATTTTTCTGGATATACGGGAAAATCTTGCTTCCCGGTGTCTTGACCGCCGTGCCGTCCGCAATGGTGTTGACCTGCGGCAGCGTCGTTACTTTTCCTGCCGCGAAGGAAGCCTGCATACAGTTCGCTCCCGCCGGCTCCACGCCGATGACTTTGATCTTCGGATTCAGAAGCTTCGCCAGTGTGGACACACCGGTTGCCAGTCCGCCCCCGCCGATCGGAACCAGAATGTACTCCACCAGCGGAAGCTCCTTAAAGATCTCCATGGCGATCGTTCCCTGTCCGGTTGCCACTGCCAGATCATCGAACGGATGGATGAAGGTATATCCCTCCTTGTCCGCAAGCTCGTATGCCTTCTGGCACGCCTCGTCATAGACATCTCCGTAAAGCACGACTTCTGCGCCGTAGCTCTTGGTGCGGTTCACCTTGATGAGCGGTGTGGTGGTCGGCATGACGATGACCGCCTTGCAGCCGTAGCATTTTGCAGCGTATGCCACACCCTGCGCGTGGTTTCCCGCCGATGCCGTGATCAGCCCCTTTGCACGCTCCTCATCACTTAACGTGCTGATCTTATAATATGCGCCTCTCACCTTGTATGCCCCGGTGAACTGCATGTTTTCCGGCTTAAGGTAAACCTTGTTGCCGGTCTGCTGACTCCAGTAATCGCTGTATACCAGCTTTGTCTCAAGTGTCACTTCTTTGACTTTTTCACTTGCTTCCTCGAACTTGTCTAATGTCAACATCCGCTTTTCTCCTCTCCTACTTCAAATAATGCGTTTACGAACTGGTTGGAATCAAACTTCTGCAGATCCTCGATCGTCTCCCCGACGCCGATATACTTGACCGGAATGCCAAGCTCCGAGTGGATTGCCACTGCGATACCGCCCTTTGCCGTGCCGTCCATCTTCGTTAAAATAATTCCCGTGATGTCGGCGCACTCGGAAAACTCTCTCGCCTGGTTTAACGCATTCTGTCCGGTCGTCGCATCGAGCACCACAAGCGTCTCACGGTACGCATCCTGATATTCTTTCTCCAGAATACGATTGATCTTTTTTAATTCCTCCATGAGGTTCTTCTTATTATGAAGGCGTCCCGCCGTATCACACAGCAGAACATCCGCATTTCTCGCCTTGGCTGCCGCCACCGCATCGTAGACGATCGCCGCCGGGTCTGCGCCCTCCTGTCCGCCGATCATATCCACACCGGCGCGGTTTGCCCACTCCTGCAGCTGGTCTCCCGCCGCTGCGCGGAAGGTATCCGCTGCCGCAAGCACGACCTTTTTCCCCTGGTCCTTGAGCTTTCCCGCCAGCTTTCCAACGGATGTGGTCTTGCCCACGCCGTTGACACCGATCACGAGAACCACGGATTTCTCCGTCTCAAAGCGGTATGCCGTCTCGCCGACATCCATCTGCTCCTTGATGCTGTTAATCAGAAGTTCCTTGCACTCTGCCGGATCTTTGATGTGATTCTCCTTCACTTTTTCCTTGAGACTCTCAATGATCGACTCAGTCGCATTGACGCCGATGTCTCCCATAATCAGAATCTCCTCGATCTCCTCATAGAAATCATCGTCAATGCTGGAAAATCCACTGAAAATGGAATCTATGCCGGATACGATATTATCTCTCGTCTTGCTGAGGCCCTCGACCAGACGTCCCCAGAAGCCTTTCTTTTCCTCGCCCATAATGTACTCATTCCTCCTGCTATTTGTCGAGATCGCCCTCGATCAGATTCACGGATACCAGGGTGGATACACCCTTTTCCTGCATGGTAATACCATACAGACGGTCTGCCGCCGCCATCGTGCCGCGCCTGTGCGTGATCACAATGAACTGCGTGCTCTTCGTCAGCTTATGTAAATACTTTGCAAAACGTCCGACGTTGGAATCGTCGAGCGCCGCCTCGATCTCGTCGAGCAGACAGAACGGGGACGGCTTTAAGTTCTGGATGGCGAACAACAGTGAAATCGCCGTCAGGGACTTTTCTCCACCGGACATCTGCATCATATTCTGCAGCTTCTTTCCCGGTGGCTGCGCGATAATGCGGATGCCGCACTCCAAAATATCCTCGTCCTCGACCAGTTCGAGCGTTCCTTTTCCACCGCCGAACAGCTCCTTGAATACCTTATCAAACTCGGTCTGGATCTCCGCGAACTTCTCCAGAAACTGCTTGCGCATGCCGGTATCGAGTTCCTCAATGATACCGACCAGCGTCTTCTCCGCCTCGACCAGATCATCGTGCTGTGTCTTCAAAAATCCATAGCGCTCAGAGATCTCCTTGTAATCCTCGATCGCGTTGACATTGACATCGCCCAGCTTACGGATCTCGTCCTTGATGGACGCGATCATCTTCTTCATCGCCGCAAGATCCGTGTATTCCTCGTTGCGGAGCTCCATCGCTGCATGCAGGGTCAGCTCATACTCCTCCCACATGTAATTGTTCTGATACTCGTGCGCCTCCTCCAGCTTTTCACGCTGGCTGTTCAGACGGAAAATCTCCTTGTCCAGATCGGAGATCTTCTTGGAGATGTCTTCGCGCTTCTGGAAAAAGCCCTTGTATTCCGCAGACATTTCTTCCCTGCGCGCCGTGTGCTCCTTCAGTGCCTGCTCCAGCTGCTCGGAATTGTCCTTTGACGCCAGGATCGTCTTTTTGATCTCCTCAATATCGTGGCGCTTCTTCTCGGCATCCGCCTTCGCTTCCTTCGCCTCCGTAACGAATCCCTCGCGCTCTTCCTCGTAACGTCTTATCTCTCCGTTCACACGCTCCAGATTCTGCAGAACGAACTCTAACTTCTGGCGCACGGCAGCTTCCTTTAACTGTACATCGGATACTGCCTTCTGGGCTTCTTCCGCTCTGCCCGCATTTTCATCCAGAATCTTCTGGAATCCGGCGCTCTCCTCCTCGATCTGTGCCTCCCGCTCCTTTGCCGACTGCAGTTCCTCTGCAATCTTGTCCTTGTTCTCCGCAATCTCACGGAGCTGGCTCTCAATCTCACGGTTCTCCATCTGTAAGCCTGCAAACACGTTCTCGCTCTCGTTCTTCTGCTCCATCGCGCGCTCCACGTTCATCTTCGCGGTATTCTGCGCAATGTACGCCTCCTGCAGGCTCGCCTTATTGCTCTCGACGTCCTCCGCGAGCAGGCTCTGTGCCGTCTTGATGTCCTCCAGACGGTTTTTAAGCTCTGCAATCTGTTTATCCAGATCTTTTACGTTCTTCTCGAGTTCTTCAATCTCGCGGTTTCTTGCGAGCAGATTGCTGCTGTTCTTAAACGCTCCACCTGTCATGGAACCACCCGGGCTTAAATATTCTCCCTCCAGCGTCACAATATGTAACGAGTAGCGGTTCTTTTTCGCCAGCTTGATCGCATAGTCGATATTCTCCGTCACGATCACTCTGCCGAGCAGATAAGCGGTCACTCCAGCATATTTTTCCTCCGTCTTCACGAGGGTATTGGCAAGACCGATGACTCCCGGCTCCTTTAAGGCTTCCGTGTTTTTAAAGTTGCCCTTGCCGTCCACACTCGTCAGTGGCAGAAACGTCGCCCGTCCGTACCGGTTCTGCTTTAAGTAGGAGATCATCTGCTTTGCCGTCTCCTCGTCCTCGGTCACAATGTTCTGGATATTTCCGCCGAGTGCCGTCTCAATCGCCGTCTCGTACTTTTTGTCCACCTGGATCAGATCGGAAACGACGCCAAGGATTCCCGCATTCCGGCTCTTCTGCTCCATGACACGACGGATGCTGTTGCCGTAGCCGTCATAGCGCTCCGCAATATTTTTCAAAGACTCCAGACGGGACTGCTGCTTATGGTACTGTGCAACCGCGCTCTCCAGTTTCTGATTGGCTTCCAGGGACTTGCGCTTCCACTCCCGGTTCTGCTCATCCATCCCGGCAGCGTTTTTCTTCAGTTCTGCGATCGACGCGTTCACCGCATCGAGCTCCTTCTGGTAGCTTTCCAGAACGGAGGTAAGATCCGCCTCCTCGGTCTTGCGTGCAAGCAGACGCTGCGTCAGCTGCGCCTTGCGGATGTTCACCTGCTCCATCATCGTGTCGTAGCGCTGCTGTCTCGCCTTGACGGATGCCTTGCGGTTCAACAGTTCGATAATCTCGTTCTTGCCCTTTTCAATGCCCTCGGTGCAGCGCGCGATCTCCTCCTGAATGTTCCGCAGCTGCTCTGCCGCCGTCTCCTTTTCCGTCGCCGCCGCTGCAAGCTCTGTGTCGAGTTCCTGCTTTTCCGCTTCGTATGTACCGCGCGACTCGATGCGCTCCTGCTTTTCCCGATCGATCGAGTCCAGACGGCTCTTTAAATGCTCATCGGTCATCTCCGCCGTGTGGATCTGCTCATTTAAGACATTGATCTGTCCTTCCAGCTTTCCCTTGGTCACGGTGGACTGGCTCATCTCCTCACGCATGGATGCAATCTTGTCATCCATGGAAGCCATGTCCTGTTCCAGCTTCTCGTATTCACTCTTGATATTCTCGTAAGACTGGCTGGCTTCCTTCGATTCCTCATCCGCGATGTGATATTTTCCTTCTACTTCCTTAAGCTGCGCCTCAATGCGCTCCACTTCCAGAAGGAACATATTCACATCATATTCTTTTAATTCTTCTTTTTTCTTCAGGTAGATGCGGGCTTTCTCCGCCTGACGCTCCAACGGCCCGACCTGGCGCTCCAGCTCGGCTAAAATATCATTCACACGAACCAGATTCTCGCGCTCATTCTCCAGCTTTTTCTGCGCTGTCGCCTTGCGCTTTTTATATTTTACAATGCCGGCCGCCTCGTCGAACAGCTCTCTGCGCTCCTCCGGCTTACCGCTTAAGATGCGCTCGATCTGTCCCTGTCCGATGATGGAGTAACCCTCCTTGCCGATACCTGTATCGTAAAAAAGCTCCGTCACATCCTTGAGTCTGCACGGACTTCCGTTGATCAGATACTCGCTCTCGCCGGAGCGGTACACACGCCGCGCCACGGTGACTTCCTCAAAATCAATGGCAAGCTGATGATCCGAATTGTCCATGGTAATCGCCACATAGGCATAGCTTAACGGTTTGCGGTTCTCCGTACCCGCGAAGATGACGTCCTGCATGCTGGCGCCGCGAAGCTGCTTGGCACTCTGCTCTCCGAGCACCCAGCGCACAGCGTCCGCGACATTACTTTTTCCACTGCCGTTCGGTCCAACAATTCCCGTAATTCCGTTGTGAAAATCAAATACGATCTTATTCGCAAATGATTTGAATCCCTGCACTTCAATGCTCTTAAGATACATATAAACCTCTCTCTTTCATCCAGAGCAATGCCTGATATGCCGCCTCCTGCTCCGCTGCCTTCTTGGTATGTCCGCTTCCCTCGCCGATTGTCGTATTCCCGATCACCGCCTCCACCAGGAAACGTTTGTCGTGATCCGGTCCCTCCTCGCCGATGAGTTCATAGTGAAGCGGTTCCTCGTAATGCCCCTGTACCACTTCCTGCAGAATTGTCTTGCTGTCATAGAACAGCTTCTTGTGTTCAATATCCGTCAGAATGAAGCGGTGGATAAAAGCTTTTGCCGGCTCAAAACCGCCGTCCAGATAGATCGCACCGATCACGGCTTCCAGCGCATCCGAAAGAATCGACTTGCGTCCTCTTCCGCCGGTCAGATTCTCCCCCTTGCCCAGATACAGATACTTTCCAAGGTCAATCTCCCTGGTGCACAGCGCAAGCGTCGGCTCACAGACGATGCTCGCGCGCAGCTTTGTCAGATCGCCCTCCGGGAGATCTGTATGCTCCTTGTAGAGGAACTCACTCGACACGACCTCTAAGACCGCGTCTCCCAAAAACTCCAGCCTCTCATTATCCGAAAGCTTCTTCATGTGCTTCTCATTTGCAAAAGAACTGTGTGTCAGTGCCTGCTGCAACAGTCTCTGCTCGTTAAACTCATAACCAATCACTTGTTCCAGTTCTGTCAGTTTTGACATTTCATTATCCTCCTCGTCTCTTTCGGAGGTCTTTTCTTGCCCTACAGCCCTTGTATAGAGTAAGAAAAAGCCTCAAAATCTCTGTGTCCTGCGGCAACGCCGCCATACGGGTTTCTCTTATCAACAAAAGCCCTTGCTTTCCGGACAAGGGCTTTATGACACATCATCAAATTGTCTCTTATGAGTTTAAAGCATTCTTGATCTCTTCTACTGCATCTGATACGGTCACAATATGTTCTGCATCTTCATTTGCAATCTCAATGTCAAATTCCTCTTCAATCCCCATAATGATCTGAAAAATATCGAGGGAATCTGCTCCGAGATCATCTACGAATGTGGTCTCCATCGTAATCTCCTCTTCATCCACATTCAAAACCTCTGCAATGATTTTTTTCAGCTTTTCAAATTCCATAACCTACATTCCTTCCTGTTCCGCAGAACTTACTATATTTTTCCTGATCTTTCCATTGATATTCTCTTCCTTGAACGTCACACACTGGAAAATAGAATTCGTAATCTCTTTTGCTTTTGCACTTCCGTGCGTCTTGACCACAAGACCATTCAGTCCCAGAAGCGGCGCACCGCCGTACTGTGTTGCATCGAAAGTCTTTAACGTAGACTTTAATGCCGGCAATGCAAGTGCTGCACCAATTTTACTCTTCAACGTACTCATCATGCCTTTCTTGATGGCACCGATTAACGTACTGCTGAGTCCTTCGTACAGCTTTAAGATGACATTTCCAACGAAAGCCTCGCAGACAATCACGTCCGCCTCTCCCTTCGGAATCTCTCTCGCCTCAATGCTTCCCACAAAATTGATGTCTTCACACGCCTTCAGCAGAGGAAATGTCTCCTTCACAAGGGCATTGCCCTTCTCCTCCTCTGCGCCGATATTGACAATCGCCACTCTCGGCTTCTTCACTCCGAGAACATTCTCCATATAAATGGAACCCATCTTCGCAAACTGCACCAGATGCGAAGCTCTCGCATCCACATTCGCTCCACAGTCAATCAGAAGAGAGACTCCCTTCTCCGTCGGAATCAAAGGTGCAAGCGGCGGTCTCTCAATGCCTTTGATGCGGCCGACAATCACCTGTCCACCGACTAAGATCGCACCGGAACTTCCCGCTGACACAAATGCGTCTGCTTCCTTCTGCTTTACCATATTCATTCCAATGACAATGGATGACTGCTTCTTCCTGCGGATTGCATTCACCGGCGGCTCTGCAGTCTCTATCACCTCTTCTGCATGTACCACCTGAATCTGATCTTCGGGGTACGTATACTTTGCCAGTTCTTCCCGAACGACATCCTCCTGTCCTACCAGGAGCACCTGAATATCCGACCGTGCGTTCACGGCATCCACTGCGCCCTTGACCGGCTCCGCCGGTGCGTAGTCTCCGCCCATCGCATCCAATACGATTCTTGTCCTCACAGCCCCGCTGCTCTGCTGCATACTCCATCTCCCATCTGTCCTGCCGGAGTCTAGTTCTCCACGCCTACTAATGAATATACTATAACTCTTTCTATAAATCAACAATAAAAAATACGCTTATTTCTAATTGAAAAATTCCTGATTTCGTTCCTGCTCCGCCTCCAGATCTTCCGCCGACATATACTTGCGGAAAATGCGCTCCAGGATAAAATTCGCCACCAGGATGTAGACTGCCGGAAGCAGTATCATAAGCCACGGAAGCATCCACAAGCCAAAGGCGCTCGCTGCCAGAAGCACCAGAAGAAGCAGCGACCACGGAAGATTCGCCACCGCAATCAGCGCCGCGTTCTTAAACGACTGCCCCAGACTGTTCTCAAAGCGTGCCATGTAGGCAAACAGATATACCGCCAGCATCACGACAAGCACAATCAGTACCAGGAAAACCACATACAGCACGCCGCTCTTTTGTCCCTGCGCAGCAAACTGATACATAATATAGCAGTCCAGTCCCAGAAACAGAACCACTCCTGTCAGAATCAGCGCTGCGAGCGCCGCCTGCTTAAAGTTGCTCTTAAACGCATGCCAGTATTCCTTCCACAGATAGCTTCTTCCGTGCCGGATTACCTTATTGACAGCATAATAGAGCGCCGTCGTTGCCGGTCCCGCCAGAAACGATGTCAGCCAGCACAGAATCCATCCGAATACTGATGCGCTCTGCCATGCCAGGAAAAATGTCGTTGCCATCGGGATGCAGCAGAACACCCACAGCACGCTTAAGATCACACAGTCAACCACCTTACTGAGTCCCTGAAAAAACTTATTGTCCAAATTAAAAAAATCACCCATATGAATCCCTCTTTCTGTCTCCTATGTTTCTCCTGTTATTTTCTTATAACATGACACGATCGCCCGAAGCGGGACGCCCCAGTCGCGCTCCCCTCCGGCATCCTGTGAACATCCGAATATCATGCTGACCAGCTTTCCGTTTTCATCAAAAACCGCCGATCCGGAATCCCCGTCAGTAACCGCCAGGCGCACTTCCGTCTCCTTCTCTCCCTGTCCCCACAGGAATTCCGTCTCTTTCCGAAGAAGACTTCCCGTCAGCGTGTGGAGCACATTGCCTTCCTGTCCGATGCGCACGATTCCGACCGGCAACTCTGCATTGCCAAGTTCTTCCCAGCTCGCAAGATCATACGACACCGTCTTTAGCTTTTCCTGCACTTTCTTTGGAATCGCCGTCCGGTCAACCGCCACGACGCCCACATCATAAACATCGTCGGTACCCGCTTTGCTTCCCGTAACGCAGGTTCCATCATAAAAATACACATCCCAGTCGTCGTACTTTGCTATGACATGGCGGTTCGTACACAGATACACCGTATCATCCGTCATTTCCATAATAAAACCGGAACCCGCGGTATGTCCTCCCTCCGGCGTCTCGTGATAAATCTGTACCACCGACGGCAATGCCTGCTCCAACACCACTTCCATAGTGTCTTCCGCGCCGTCCGTCTCCACCCCGGTTCCTTCACTGCTCTGTACCGCGTGTTCCGTTCCCGTCCCGGTCTGCCCGCTGCCCGGTGCCATTTGTTCTGTTTCCGCTCCAGTCTGTCCGCTGTCTTGCGGCATCTGTTCCGTGCTCTGCGGTATCTGCTCCGTTGTCCTGCTCTCTTCCCCGGCAGCATCCTGTGTCTGTTCTGCACAGCCTCCCAGTCCCAGTAAAAGCCCTATACCCCAAAGCGTCAGCACTGCCTTCATCCTGCATCTATGCACTCTACGCATTTCTTCTTCAATCCGTTTCCACCAGTTTTTCTCTTGTACCATATTCATTTATTATAGCTTTCCATAACGCCCCGGTCAAGGAACAAAAGGCGCAGCACAAAGTGTTTTCCTATAAAGAAAAAACAGCCGCGTCTCCGCGGCTGTTTTTCCCTAAAGAATCATTTTAGTAATTGTACTCGGATGCATACTCACCATACATTGTGGTCTCGTCTGCATTGTAGTTGTTGATGTCAACAACGCTTCCGTTCTCAATCTTAAATACATTCCAGATGTAACCTGCCTGATTCAGAGGTACATTGTACTCTTTCACAAGAACAGATCCCTGGTATACCTTTACGTTTGCGCCAGACTCAGACATCTTTGTGGATGTAGCGTCATAACGATCTGTAAAGTCTTTTACAGAGTAATAGTAAGTAGCATCTGTACGTGCATTTACGATGGTTACCGTCTCCGGTCCGTAGGAGCTTACATCATCCACATCCAGGGATGCGATCACGTTACCGTCCGTATCTCTCTCTACCTTATTGTAGTAAGCGATGTGGAATACAGAGTTGGAATCATCTAATCCAACCAGGTGGGAATCGAGATCTCTCGGTGTCTCACCCCAGGTAAGAACGATTCTGAATTCTGTGCTGGTAACCTCGCTTGTGCTGGTCGGGCTTAATACGCCTTCACATGCACCAATTGCATTGGAGCTTGCTACGTTTACAAAAGTGGATACGAATCCGTCTCTTGCGAACTCAAGGGTGTAGTAACCTCTCTCAAGAGAGAAGCTGTAGCTGCCATCTGCATCTGTGGTAGTCGTAGCGATCACATCGCCGGACTGATTGTTCCAGTTCGCACGTACATTTACGGTTACACCTTCAATACCAAGACCTGTGGTTGCATTCTTTGCAACGCCTGCAACGGTATTCACACCGCTCATATCAGAGCTCAACAGCTGGAATGTTGGCAATGTGAAGCTTCCATTGTCAGCGTTGATGCTGATGGAGTTCACTGTCAAGGTTAAGTAACCAACAGCTGCTGCCTGAACGGAGTATACACCCGGTACGAATTCCGGAATCTCATAGTAACCGTTTGCGTCTGTAGTAATCTCATAGTAACCATCGCCTACAACCAGACCATTCTCCGGCTCCTCTGTCTCCTCTGTAGACTCTGTTGCCTCCGTAGACTCTGTTGTCTCTGTAGCTTCTGTAGACTCTGTTGTCTCTGTGGCTTCTGTAGACTCTGTTGTCTCTGTAGCTTCTGTAGACTCTGTTGTCTCTGTAGCTTCTGTGGACTCTGTCGTCTCAGCCGTTGTCTCAACAGACTCTGTAGCTGCTTCTGCTTCCTCTGCCGTTGCATTGAAGCTTGTCAGTCTGAATGTAACTGTTGCGCCTGCAACCGGTGCGCCTGTCTCTGGATTTGTCAGACGACCGTTTGTTCTGATCGGTGCTGTGTTGGTAGAAGTATTGTTGCCGTTGTCAGCGCTTCCAGTATTAGAAGATCCGCTGTAAGAAGACTCTGTGTAGCTGGATGTTGCTGCTACAGCTGCGCTCGCATCTCTTCCCTCTGCTCTACCGAACTTTAAGTAATGCTTGTAAAGCGCAAGCACATCGTAACCGAATGCTGCCTTTAAGTCCGGATATCTGTCTGCGTATGCTCTTGCATCAAAGGTGCCGAAAGAATTTCTTCCCTCATTAAAGCCGTATTTGATGTAGTGATTCACATATGCATCCCAGTTATCGCCGAATGCTGCATCCAGATCCGGGTATGCTGCTCTGTATTTCTGTACGTCGATAAGTGCGGTACTTGTTCTGCCCTCGCTCTTACCGAATGTCTTATAATGCTTGTACAATGCTGTCTGGTTCGTGCCGAATGCATCCTTGAGATCGCTGTAGGTCTCAGAATAATACTGTGCATCAAATACATCTCTCAATGTTGCTGCAGATACGGTTGCCGTACCTCCGAATGTCAGCACACCTGCAAGAACAAGTGCTGTAATTCTGCGAGCCATTCCGTTTCTCTTAGCGGAACGTTTCGTTTCTGTCTCGTTTAATTCCTTCTTCACTAACATTTCCTCCTTGTTGTTGTGACGTTACAGATATCATTGTAAATATCTGGAATAAAAAAAGCAACCACTTTTTAACATTTTCTTAACACTTTTGTTCTTTAACGAGATAAAGAGAAAAGTGTGCGCATCCCCGCGAAGTGTTTTTGTGTAATTAGGAAACTTCGTTTCTATTACGCAAAAAAGAGACCCGGCAGATCCGGATCTCTTCTGTACCGCTGGAATTAGTCCTGCGGAATGATTTCTTTTTTGTTGTAGCTTCCGCAAGCTTTGCAAACTCTATGAGGCATCATCAACTCACCGCACTTGCTGCAAGCAACTAATGTTGGAGTAGAAATCTTCCAACTCTGAGCCTTTCTCTTGTCTCTCTTAGACTTAGACATTTTTCCCTTAGGACAAATTGACATCTTTTACACCTCCTCATCATCATCTTTAAAAAGAGTTAACAACTTTTCAAATTGTGGATTTATATAACCTCTGTCACAGCCACAATCGCCTTCGTTGAGATTATGCCCACATTTAGGACACAAGCCCTTGCAATGGTCGGAACACTCTGCTTTCATTGGCATATTAAGCATAATGTCAGCAATAACAGCCGGCTTTAAATCGACAGTCTTATCTGAAAGTTCCCAAAACTCTTTTTCAGAATCGACATCCTCGGAGAAGACCTCGTTCATATTCAAATCAAGCTGGGCTTCAAAAGCACTAAGACATTTGTCACAATTCAAGCTTAAAACGGCAGCAATCTCGCCTTCCACAACGCAGTTTCTGTCAACACGCTGCACAGTACCAGTAACTTTTACCTTACAAGGAACATCTCCACCACTTCTAGGAATGGTAATTTCTTCCTCAAAAGCAAAGTCCATAGGCTCTAGTGCAAGATTTTTAACATTAATAAGCATAACAAACACCTCTGTTCCGTCAGAATAG
>ERZ832317.3532-NODE-3532-length-16194-cov-6.134147_pt1 | contig 16194 bp, 10 predicted proteins | sample MGYA00519695_ERZ832317 | MGnify/ENA primary metagenome ERZ832317 (study PRJEB31850, sample SAMEA3708726) | human gut metagenome | biome: human gut; feature: human-associated habitat; material: faeces | place: China | collected 2014 ...
AGGATATGTTTTTAGCATTTTTTCCCGTGGTTGCAAGCAATACAAATCTATCCACGTCAATTCATTCGCAAAGATACGCAATAATTGAGAATTGAAAGTTGAAAATTGAAAATTATTTCTTCTTTTTGGAATTACGTAAGGCTTTTTTATATTTAAAACCGGCCTTCCATTTCGCTGAATCAGAGCCATGTGTCCCTTTCAAGAAATCAGAGAACTTGATTTTCTTACCATTCGAATCTTCCGCTTCGCCTTTCGCTTTCTTGAAGACGATCCCTTGCGTCATCGCTTTATTAATTTCTTTATTCATAACTCAAATCTCGTAGTTCATAATTAAAACTTATAATTCGGATAAAAGTTCACGCATCGTCTTGCCAAACACAGGATGTTTCACCGACGGAGCTACTTCTGCCAACGGTTCCATTACAAACGACCGTTTGTGCATCAGAGGGTGCGGTAGCGTCAGCCGCTCCGTATGCAGGATTTGCTCATCCACCATTAACAGATCGATATCGATGATACGGTCATGATACGCACCGTCACTTTTTTCGATACGTCCCATCTCGATCTCGATCAAACGGGTAGCGTCTAATAATTCCATAGGGGAAAGTTCCGTCGTCATAACGATCACGGCGTTCAAGAAAGTGTTGTCCGATTCAAATCCCCAAGGCTCCGTCTCATACATATCAGAAAGGGCAAGAACATCTCCCACCCTTTCAGCCAACAGCGCCGCCGCTGTCACCAAATTTCCTCGTTTATTACCTACGTTCGTACCTAATCCAAGGTAAGCTGTCGCCATAGAAACCGGATTAAAGGATTAGCATAGCGTCGCCGTAAGCACCGAAACGATATTTCTCTTTCAAAGCGATATCGTAAGCGTCCATGATCAACTCATAACCACCGAAAGAAGCTGTCATCATCAATAATGTAGACAACGGCATGTGGAAATTTGTCACCATGCTGGTAGCCACGCTGAAATCATACGGAGGGAAGATAAACTTATTCGTCCAGCCCTCGAACTCTTTCAGATGACCATCCGTACTTACGGCCGTCTCGATCGCACGCATCACGGAAGTTCCGACCGCACAAACCTTGTGCCCCTCATCCTTTCCCTTGTTCACGATATCCACTACATCGGCATTTACGACCATTTGCTCAGAATCCATCTTATGCTTTGTCAAATCTTCCACGTCGATCTCACGGAAATTACCCAAGCCCGAATGCAATGTCAAGAAAGCGAACTGGCAATCCTTGATCTCCAAGCGTTTCATCAACTCACGGCTAAAATGCAATCCCGCAGCAGGAGCCACAACCGCACCTTCTTCCGCAGCAAAAATATTCTGATAACGATCCTCGTCTTCCGGTTCCACCTCACGTTCGATATACTTAGGCAGCGGAGTCTCGCCCAAGGCATACAAAGCCTTCTTAAACTCGTCGTGGTTCCCGTCATATAAGAAACGGAGCGTACGACCACGCGAAGTCGTATTATCAATTACCTCCGCGACCATGGAATCATCCTCGCCAAAGTATAACTTATTACCGATACGGATCTTACGAGCCGGATCCACCAATACGTCCCACAAACGTAAGTCCTCGTTCAGCTCGCGCAACAAGAACACCTCGATACGCGCCCCTGTTTTCTCCTTGTTACCGTACAAGCGAGCGGGGAACACTTTCGTGTTATTAAAGATAAACACGTCACCTTTTCCATAATAGTCTAGAATATCCTTGAATTCGCGATGCTCGATCTCACCTGTATCACGATGAACGACCATCAACCTCGACTCATCTCTGTTCTTCGCCGGATGTAAAGCGATTAATTCCGACGGTAAGTTAAATTTGAATTTCGAAAGCTTCATAATGCACTCTATTTATTTTTCTTCTTCTATTTTTACCACATTCTTCTCTAAGAAATCATCGATCTCCTCCGGAGACATACACATATCCAAGGTTACCTCTCCGATGCGAGTCCGTTCCAAGCCAATCAAATGAGCGCCGGAATCCAAGGCCTTCCCGATATCACGAGCCAACGCACGAATATAGGTACCTTTGCTACATACCACCCGTATCTTTATAACAGGCAAATCGCACTCCAGCAACTCCAGTTCGTCTATAACCAATGTCTTGGATTTTAGTTCAACCTCCTCTCCTTTCCGGGCTAGCTCATAAGCACGTTTACCTTCGATTTTGCAAGCGGAGAACACCGGGGGAATCTGTTGGATCGTACCCACGAATGTCTTTAAAACCTCCTCCACGAGCTCACGGGTTATATGTTCCGTGGGATACACGGCGTCTATCTCTTTCTCCAAATCGAAAGACGGGGTAGTCTCTCCCAACTTCAACGTAGCGATATATTCCTTCGTCTGATATTGAAACTCATCGATCCGCTTCGTAGCCCTTCCGGTACAAACGATCATCACACCTGTAGCCAAGGGATCCAGTGTCCCCGCATGTCCAACTTTAATCTTCTTTACCTTCAGTTTCCGACTTAGCTTATAGCGAAATTTATTAACTAGGTCAAAAGAAGTCCACGTTAGCGGTTTATTAAAATATAAAATCTCTCCAGCTATAAAATCCATTCTTTATTTCAGTAATGTACAAGCAATTGTCACCAATCCCGCGATCGCGCAATAGATAGCGAAATAAATCAGTTTCCCCTTTTTCACGATGTTGATCATCCATTTACAGGCCACGCAACCGGAAACAAAAGCGGCCACGAAACCTACCGCTAATGATAATGCGGGAATGCTCCCGGCCACATCTTCACCTTTCACCATCTTCATCACATCCAACAACGCCTCTCCCAAGATCGGAGGTATTACCATCAAGAAAGAGAACTGGGCTAGTTTCGCCTTATTATTTCCCAATAACAAACCGGTAGCGATCGTTGATCCGGAACGTGACAAACCCGGCATCACGGCGCAAGCCTGAGCCAGACCGATAATAAAAGCATCTTTCATCGAGATCGACTCTTTCTGGCGTGGTTTGGCATAATACGAAAATGCCAGCAAAGCCGCCGTCAATAGCAGCATACAACCAACGACCAATAAACCTGATCCAAAGATTTGTTCTACCGTATCTTTAAAGAATACCCCAACGATCCCGATCGGAATCATGGAAATCAAGATATTAATCACATACTTCGTCTCCGCGTTCATCTGAAATTTAAACAAACCACGGAATATCCAATCGATTTCCTTCCATAAAACCACTAACGTACTGAATACGGTCGCCACATGTACGACGATCGTAAACGCAAGATTCTCCTCTCCCTCTATACCAAACAAAGCTGAGCCAATCGCTAAATGACCGCTACTGCTCACCGGCAGATATTCGGTCAATCCCTGTACGATACCCAGTATCAAGGCCTCAAACCAACTCATTCTGTTACTTCTTTATCTTTGCTATTCTTCAAGATTCCAAAAATCATCATCACGAAACCAATAACCGTAACCACCGGAGCTACCACGATACGGCGGGCGCTGAATATATCGGGATTGAACGTATTATCCCCGGAACCTCCACCACTCATCAATATGAAACCAAGCACGATGCAGGCAACCGCTACCGCAATCAGTATAAAATTCTCTTTTCCGAAAGCAAAATCTCTTTTAGCCATCTTTCTCAACTCTTTATTATTCGTACATTAAATATAATACAACTTATCGACCCCCATCCGCAAATATTTATTCACGGCAAAAATGGTCGCGATCACGGACAAGACAATACCTAAAGCAAACACTGCCACATAAACCAATAATAATGTTTGCATATCCAATATCTGGATAAAACCTTTCAATTCATTTTGCAAATAATATAACGCTCCGGTTAGCATCAATATTGCCAAGATAGAGGCGAAAATGCCACTTACTATGTTATATTTCACAAAAGGCCTACGTATAAAGCCGGAAGTAGCCCCCACTAGCTTCATCGTATGAATTAAGAATCGTTTGGAATAAATCAACAGGCGAATCGTATTACTGATCAACACGAACGAGATAATCATCAGTACCGCAGCCAAGGTTAGCAGGATCAAGCCCAACCGCTTCATATTATTATGGACCATCTCCATCATATCCTTTCGGTAAAGCAGCTCCGAGACCGACGTATAGTTTCTAATCTTCTTCTCTATCACTTGGAGGCTATCGGGGTTGGCGTACTCCGAATGCAGTTTCACCTCAATCGAGGCCTGTAAAGGGTTAAAGCCTAAGAAGGTTTCCGGATTCTCGCCCAGTTCTTCTTCCAACTCTTTCGCGGCTTGCTCTTTCGATATATACTCGGTTGATTTTATAAAAGGAAGAGCATCCAAGCTCTTCTGCATTTTCTTTATCTCAGTTTCTTTTTGGTTATCTTTCAGCACGATGGAGAAAGATAAGTTCTCTTTCACATAAACGGAGAGTTTATTACCCAACATCCCTATCAATAGAATGAGTCCTAGCAAGAATAGTACCAAGGAGATACTAATAACAGACGTAAGCCGGGAGTTAAAGAAAGAAACAGAACTAACTTTTTTATTTTCAGCCATCAGACTCTCACTTATTAACGTTAAATAAATTAAGGAGATGCGTACAGAGAACACACCTCCCAATTTTCTTGCAAAAGAACGAATAAAATAAGTAAGCCGAAAGGGTTTTAGAATATTTAACCTCTACAACTCTAACAAAGGCCATTCGTACATATACAATATATAGATTATTTCTGATTGAATACCAAGTCCAACCCTTGACTTCTATAGAATCCGAAACGGGTATCACTTGATATAAGCGGTAGATGTTCCGTTATGGCATGCGCAATAATTACGTGGTCTGAGGGATCTTTGTGTCCCTGCGCCTCATTGATCTCCATATGCGCATACGTTTGCATATGTTCTTTTTTCAATGGCAATATTTTCACATAAAACTCCTTTTCTATGGCGACGATCATCGCTTCTGCCGACTTCCATCGTTTAGAACACAGTCCTTTATTTCGATAAGCGACAATCAGCTCACGTACGGACTCGGCACTTATATAAAGAAGGGTTTCCGGTTCTTGGATAATAGCATCTATATCCCTATTTAGATATTCGGGATCAGATGCCATATATACAAAAATATTCGTGTCAATGAGATATCGCATTTACAGTAAAAATTTAGGGTCATTTACAATCAGACTTCCCTTTAACCGCTGCATAGCTTCCCATGTCTTACTTACCTTTCTTTTTCCAGTCTTCGCCACAGTTGTTTTAGTTTTGGCATTTTCTTCCTTTTTCTTTTCTTCATTTTTTTCCATAAGGCTTTCTGTTTTAATTTTCTATGATACAAAGATAACGTTTTATTTAATTATATCAGAACAAAAACAGATAAAGTAAAGCTTATAGGATAAAAAAGAAGACCGCCGGAACTGAGTATTCCTAGCGGCCTTCCCCAACATTAAAGACTCAAGGGTTAGTTTCTTAAAATAAGGTTGTTAGCGAACGTTTACTTTCACTGTTATACGCTTGCCATTCTCGTTGATCTCTATCAGATAGATTCCTGTCGATACCGGGATGCGGGTAGTTCCGATAATTGAGTCGCCATACAGGCTAACTCCAGTCACCGCTATGATACGGATCGAGATTGGACGGGCCGGATGAACGGTTATAGCACCTCGCTCGCAATAGATTTGATGATCGTTGATGATTTGCTCGATACCTACCGTACCGGAGACAGTTACCACACAAGACGCCGTCTTGTTTCCATCATCGGTAGCCACGGTAATCTTGCAGGTACCGATTTTCAGAGCGGTAACGACACCATCTGCGTCAACAGTAGCTACCGTCTCGTCGCTGCTGCTCCAAGAGACAGTTTTCATCGTGGCGTTATTAGGGGTAACTTTCGCTTGCAAGGCAAAAGATTCACCTACGGCCAATGCCTTGGACGTGATATTCAAAGAAACTCCCGTAACAGCCACATCTGTTCCCGGAGGTGTAGAAACCGGCTCGAACTCTGCCATAATAGCCAAGGACTTATCGACTTCAATCTCTACAGGCGAAGTCATATACTTCTCTTCGCCTATTTGAATAACGGTCAATTCATAATCCGGATTGGCTTCCGCCTCAATGGTTAGCTTAGTCGCTTTCGCCACAGCGGTTCCACTCGTTATCTCGGTCTTCTCGCCCTCACCCTTCAACATATAGACTTTCAAAGAACCATTTTCCGGTTGAGCGAACGTGACAACTAACGCATCCGAACTTTTCACCGTAACCTCCGCTTCCGTAGTCGCATCCTCATAATTCGGATCATACGACGTGAAGATCACTTCCTTTTTCTGGCTATTGCCGGGTTTCAATATAACTGACGCATCAGCCCATTCAAATTTACCGGATATGGTAGTCCCATCGGCACCTTTCGCAACACCACCGGATAATAGGGATTCCGACAAGGACTGACCTTCCGTGATCGTAGATGCGGTAGGAGCCACTACCTTTACGACCTTCGCTTTCTTTATCACTAATTTCTTGGTTACCTCGAAAGATCGCCAGTTCTCATCCCCGGTACGTGTTACAGTCACAAGATAAGTACCTGCGTTCAATGGGGTAGCAACCGATCCATCCGTATTTGAATATTTAATATTTACATCTGTCGGATAACTACCGCTCAAAATGTCTTTCAATTCCACAAGCCTTACGGAACCATTATAAACAAACTCCAAATCTGAAGGATTCGCCGTTATTTTAGGTTTATCCACAAAATTCGGGGTGTATGTCGCATCAGCCGCCAAAGTAACCGTTATCTCTGGTTTCTTTCTATCGGCGCTTGAGACATTATCACTCCAAGAATCAAAACGCTGATTCTCGCTAGGAGCTACCGCTCGCAACTTTAAAACCGTATTCTCCGGAACTTCCGAATAATCGCTAATAACCAAGCCTCCATTCGTAACCTCCGTATTTGAGGTACTTAAAGAAAACGTTTTTACTTCACCAACCGGCATTGAATAATCTACCGATTCATAATTACTCTTGTCAAGTGGGGTAAAGCGCAGAATATTTACCTGATCCTTTGTCGGGATTCCGGTCACATTCGCACGAAGCGCCGATTTTTGTGTAGAAGGATTCCATTCCACATCCTCGAAGTCTTGAGTAAGTTTAGCATCAACCTTTTCATAATTATCCCCTCCTATAGTCGGTACTTCCAGCAATGCCATACCAGCCTTCTTGATAATCAGCTCGGCAGTTACATCCACGGCTTTAAATAAATCATCCTCGCCACGGGTAATCCGAACTTTATAAGTTCCGGCCGATTTAGGATTCTCTGTCATTTCTACCCCACTCCGGGAATATGCGACCTTAAAGTCCAAACCGGAATAGCCCGTAATCTTAACCTCGAAATTCCGGTATTGCTTATTATAGACTACCGTTTGCGTCGTCTTATCAATCAGCGAGGCCAAATCTTTCTTCTCCACATAATTAGCGGTAACAACCATAGGGCCGGAAACGGTGAACACATCTCCATCCTTGATCTCGGAAGAGTTCACCATCATATTCATAAAACGATATCCCGTTTCCGTCTCAACAGAAGCGGTCAATTGAGTCATATAAGGAACCTTAGAACCGGAAGCCACCTCTTTACCGGCCTTATCTTTCAATACGACTTTACCCGCATTGGGGATATTCAACGCCGAGGTTATTTGATATTTCACCAATTGGAAACTTGCGCTCACCGTAACATCTCCGGTCCCAACCATAAATGAGCCATCAGCCTCATTATAATTCGCGCCTTCCACTTTCACGGATGCCAGCTCATAGCCATAATCCGCATTTCCTATCACCTTCACTTTCACACCTTCAGAGATAGCCTCACCGGGAGTAACAGGCGCCTTCGTATCCACCTCGATCAGATTAACGCTACCATTCTTCAACTCCCCAACCTTGACCAAATGTTTATCCGGTTCTTTTTGCAGGAAATCGGCCGATATATCAGCGGCTTGTGTCAAAGTATAAGAACCGTTATTCACCAAAGCCCCATTCACTTTCACGGACTGAACCATATAGCCCGCATCCGGAGTCGCCGTGATAGTCAATAAGGTCCCCTGTAAAAATTCAGCACCATTCTTCACCTCCACGCCATTCGCGAAGACCTTCAAGGAACCATTCATCGGATCCGTAAACGTCACGCCATAAACGATCGGATCGAAACGGGCTACGATATCCAAGTTCGCATTCGCTTGCAACTCCCGTGTAGCCGATGTATTCCCATCACTCCAGCCGGCAAACCGGTAATTCTTATCCGCAACGGCTGTCGCTTTCAAAACCGAGCCTCTCGCATATTTATCATTTGCGGTACGCCCCTCCAAGATGACAGTACCGAAATTACCGGCGGTAACATTCATAGAATAAACAGGAATTACGTTCAAGGTTATAAACGTATCTTTAGCCGCATAGAGAACAGGATCATTCGGTTCGAATATCAAGTCGTACTTTTTCTTATCCGGAGAAGCGATCTCGTTCGGAGTTTTCCAGATAAATGATCCGGAAGAAGTTCCATCGATCAAGGTACACGCCGATAAAGCCTGTCCTTCCTCAATACGACCCGGAGTAGGTAACACCAAACTCTCCACCTCTTTCTTACTCTCCACCACTAACGTAACCGTATCAGAGAGGCTACGGTATGTCAAGTCCTCCGCACGGCTCAAACGGGCCTTATAAGAACCCACAGCCAGCGTGGAAGGCAATGTCGTAACCCAAGCCGTACCGCTCAATTGATATTCGATCTTGATATCCTCTACAGCGCTTGTTACCGTGACCGGCTTGAGGGAGCCGACCGTCTGGACAAGGTTGTTAGCCACGAACCTCACCGTATCCTTGGAGACGAACGCAAAGGTATAGCTATCGCCACTCGTCAGACTAGGAGTCGTGTACGTGTAAGAGGTATTTCCATTGGCATACGTTCCCCTGATCTTCGAGATATCCACGTCCGAAGAGCCTTGCTTAATAGCCCCTAGCCTATAGTTGGCATTCGATACGATCGAGAAAATGACGGGCTTACCGTAAGCGATCTCACCACCGCTCATGATGTCCTTGTTGTCCATCTTGGCGGTAACCGTACCCTGTCCACCATCGACAGCGTAAGCCAAGGTATTGGCATTACGGATCGTAAACGTTTTAGAGGAATCTTCTAACGCAGCATACTTCATGGTCTCCGGACTAAATAAGACGATCTTATAAGCTCCGACTATCTGCGGTAACGTGGAAGTCTCCGAACCATCGGCCGCACGATATCGAACCGCTTGTCCCGCTATTTCCGGCGTAAACTTAATAACCGGCAAATTCTTCCCGGCCACGATCTCGTCTTTTGTCGCCGAAGAACCTGTTACACTCACGGAAATCGTTTTCTTCGCGGCGAAACCTACCGACAAGGTCGTAGAGGCGGTTAACGAGGCGGTCGTATAGGTATAAGAGATGGTGTTATCCTTATTAAGCGCACCTTTTGGCAAGGCTGATACCGCAGTTCCATTCACAACAATCTTATTCAATAGAAATCCGGGGTTAGCGATAATTGTAAATACGGCAGGTTGCCCGTTAATGATCTCGCTACCGCTTGCCATGTCCGTAGAGCCCATCTTGGCGGTAACCGTACCTTGTCCGGCCGTTTCCACGTTATAATTTAATACATTCGCTTTAGATACCGTGAACTTCATGTTCTCATCCTTCAAGGCGGCATATTCCGCGGTCTCGGGACTGGTCGCAACGATCGTGTAAACACCATCCGCCGCAGGAAGTTTATCGGATAAAGCTCCGGAAGCGTTCTTATATTGAACCTTCTGCCCCGCTATCGTATTGGGGGTAAATGTGATAACCGGAAGATTCTTACCAGCCAAAACCTCATCCTTCGTGGCAGATAATGGATTGGCTGTTACAGATACGGTTTTCTTCGCGGCAAATCGCACGTCAATAACCGTAGAAGCGGTCAACGCCGATGTCGTATAATCCACATAGGAAGTCTCATTCGTAGAAGAATTAAAAGTTCCTTTCGGCAAAGTCACCTCATTATTATCTACGGTAAGTCTGCTCAACACATAACCGGGCTTGGAGGTAATCTTCAATACGGCTGGCTTATTGTAAGCGATCTCACCACCATTGGCGATAGTGGAGCCACCCATAGAAGCGGTTACAGATCCTCGCGCCTCCTCAAACGAGTAGGAAAGCGTATGGGGCTTTTGTACCTTGAATAGAATCTCCTTGTTTATGGCGGCTTGCGTATCAGTCTCCGACTTGGTTACGACCACATAATAAAGTCCAGCCTTTTCGGGTAGCTCATCCGTCAAAGCAGCAGAGCCATCCTCCCTATATTGTACTTTATACCCCGTAATAACCGGGTCAAAAGTAACCTTGGGCAAATTCACCTTCGCCCTTATCTCATCCAAGGTGGCATACTCAGGAGAGATCGTGACCGTCACCTGCTCTTTTGCCTTGAACACCGCCTTGATTTCCGTACTACCGGTCAAAGCGGTGGAAGTATAGGAATAAGTGGTCGTATTATCATTTTGAAAAGTACCGCTCGGCAACGTGCCAATAGTAGCCGTATTCATCGTTATATCCGACAGGACATATCCGGGCTTCGCCGTGATCGTGAAAACGGGTTTACTATTATATGCCACCTTGGAACCTGTGGCTACCGTACTGGTTATGGTTCCTTGATCCGTATTCGCCGAGCTATAATTCAATGTCACCTTGAACGTCGGAAGATCCGGGGCGGAACGTAAATCTGAATCTTGCGCATGTACCTGTGCCATCGCGATGACAGCAAGGAATATCGCTAATATACTCTTTTTCATGTTTATCTTTGTTTTAATCGTTATTTAACCCTTACTAATTGACCGTTCACGGCATAGATGCCCGAAGGAACCATGATCCGCTGTCCGTCCGTAACCTCACCACGATAAGCGACCTTGCCATTCATTCCGATGATTACCACGTCCATAGGTTCCGGCGTGTGGATCACGATAGCACCACGATCGGTAGTCACGTAATAACCATCTACCGGCTCGATCGTCTGGTTACCCGTAACCACGCCATCGCCGATACGTAAAGAGCGAAGCGTACTCAATGTCTTGGCGTCTGTCAAGACAAAGCTTTGGAAAGGCTTGATCTCCGGATTTGCCTCTTGCTCGAAAGAGGTTCCATCCGTTGTCAATATATAAGCAGATTGTTTCAAGGTAATCGTAAATGTATTCGGATTCGAGCACATCAAGAAAGTACCTGTTTCAGTTGGAGCGGCAGGTTCTTCCAAGGTCTTGAATTCAAAAGCTCCTTCGGAAGAGATCGTATAGGTATCGCCATTAGCCGCCCAAAGACCAGCCATGCCAAAAGCAGTTTCATCCACCACAAACTCCGGAGTCTTATTATCCTTCAACCTTGCGAACCAGATACCATTATCAACATTTTGAGTACTTGGAGCCGAGATCTCCTCCTCCGTAGAGTTCTTGATCACGGCAGAGGTAAATGGCATTCCAAACGCCTTCCATCCCGTAGCAGACAAAAGTGGAGCGAAACGAAGAGACCGAGCCGTCAACTTCCCTTCCGTAGCGGTAAATACCACTTGTGCATCCTCTTCCATCATCACTGTATCTAAAGCCATAGGCACCGAGACAGTCAGTGTCGCTCCATTTAGAATATTCACCTGTCGATCTTGAAAAGATGTGGCCCACGTAGTATCACTTTTTATGTCAATGGCTACTACACATTCTTTTATAGAAAATGACTGCGCACCTTGATTCAACCAATAAACCCTTTTAAATGGATTAGCAATAGCATATGCTTTAGCTGTATTTTCCTCTATTACTAAACGACCATCCTTGCAATTAAAAATAACACCATCCGGGATAGTATAAGGCTCCCATGTGTCCACATCCGGAAAGAAATTAGGCTTTGCCGCATTTAAAGAATTAAGCGTTTCTGCCATAGTCGTATCAGGAATCAGTATTATATCTCCCGCATAGGCAATGCCTTCATGGTAATATGTACTCCCATACAATTCTCCAAAATCGATTGCTGTTACTATAGAGACCGCCGCATTCCTAAATGAACCATCCGGTTTATTAATAATCACACAAGGCTTCCCGTTTTGGTCTTGAAATTGCACATCAGTGCCTTCCACCATGATTACATTATTATATTCATCAGGATTCATACCATAACCCACTATAGTTGGGTTCTTTATGTTATCAGTAGTTGAGACAATTGTTTTTCCTTTCAATATAATCTTATTATCACAAGGAGTAGGAGTAAAACTACCATTTATTTTAATCGGAGTCATTGCCATTGTCTCTTGTTCATCAAACTTATTCCCGATATAAGAATCTTCAATCACAATCTCGTTATTGGAAGCTCCCACTGTAGAATTATTTGTTGATATCGCTATAGCCGCAAAACTATCGGAAACACCCTTATTTTTTGTCTTACCAGTTAAGGTACTCCCTCCCGAAACATGAACGTTCATATCTGAGGTCTCATACAAATAGAGAGCACCATACCCTACGATGTTCGATTTATTCTTTATTGTCAATTTTTGATCGCCGGCGTTATTAGCATAAATACAATAATGGTTATTTAGCAAGATTGTCGTACTATCTACCGTCACTGGCGTTTTTTTATGGTGAATATATACACCAAATTGATTCGAACCGTTCACCTGTCCCTCAATCTTTGTATTAACAAGAGAGACATCCGTCAGTTCTCCATCAATAAGAACTCCAGATTGTGCGTTAGCCGCCAAATTTATTGTAGTATTTTCAACACGTACAGTCCCCTTTGCCGTTGCTCCCAGAAGAATCGCATTTTGTAATGCTTCCGCAGGATTTGGGTTCTTACGATCACCATAGCCTTGTGTATTATTATTCATAATACAATTATCTATCAACAAATCCGCATTACCGGTTACCTCTATAATTGGAGTACATTTTCCAGAGGTAACTTTCGTTGGCGTATAATCGATACTCAATCCTTTTATTTTAACATCGGTAGCAGTATTATTGGCAGAGCCATTAACCAAGATCGCACCTTTTATAATAGTCTTGTCCTGCCCAGCTCCTTGAATTGTGATAGATTTATCTAATGGTAGAGTCATTGGTAAAGTATATTCTCCTTCCGGGAAAACGATACGATTTTGATCTGTCAAATCTACCTCAGAAAGTAGACCAGACATATCGCAAGCCGCATTACGTAATGAACCATCTTGGTTGAATACAGTAATCGCTGATTTCTCATCCGCGATCTGGTACTTAACCGTATTGTCGCAATTAAAAGTATTCGTTTTATAGTCCTGTATCAAAACCCCTACATTATTTTTATTCACTTTCAGTACAGAGCCCTCACCAATATTAAATGTATTACCCGTACTACGAACAGAAATAGGATATTGCAGAGCTGTACTTTCCATAAAAGCAAACAAATTAGTATTTTTTATATCAAAGGAATTGTTAATCGCATTGTCTTCTTCATCTTTATTTAATACAATCGTAGCAAAATCATTTGATCCTTTAAGTTGATAGTTATGAGACTCCAATGTTGAATTAGCTATCTTAAACTTATTATTAGATGACCAAATATTGAGTGCCGCCCATGAATCTATTTTTGAATCTACAATTGAAATCGAAAGATTATCATTTAGCGCTGTTACATTTATTGCATAATAAAATCCTTTGATAGTACTATTATTTTTCATTTCTATGGACGATCCATTCATATTTGAGAAACTTATTCCTCTACTATAAGTACCATTCTTCGGATATACCGCAGAAAGAATATGAGAATTATCCAATACAATAGTATTTTTCACCTTAGTCGTATTTCCAAACGAAGAGAACCCTCGATTGTAAGACCCTTCTAAATAAATACAAGAATTCGTAAGAGATACATTCACATTATCACAAATACTATTAGAATCATAGCTTTTTCCCAGATTAACAATGCCCATAGAACTTTTACCCCAACCATCACCACTACCTGCTGTTAGTTGATGAAGATGGACCCCAGACAAATTCAAATTCACATTCTTAGACATCACATTAATAAGGCCTTGGCTTAATGTTGTAGCTTTTGTAATCTGTAAATTCCGCAAATTGACATTGATTACGCTCTCTTCCTCATCCCGTTGAATATCTAGCTGCCCTTCTATAATACAATTTGTCGAATCACTGCCAATAATTGTAATAGACTTTGGAATAACAATAGGTGAAACTTGGGGATAAATTCCCTCTGCCACACGAATGGTAGCCCCATCTGCGGCTTTTTCAATCGCTTTCGCAATTGTAGCCAAAGGAGCTTCCACACCACCTCCGTTACCATCAGAACCCGAAGTGCTGACATACAAATCCGTCTGTCCCCACCCCACACTCGTTGCCACCATAAACACGGCGAACAAGAAAAGTAGTCTTCTTTTCATACGATTAATTTTTATAAGTTAGTAATATTCAATTATTTAAAACATTTACCCTATATTCATAAACTCTGTAGTTTCCAGCACATCAGTCTTCTCATAATCATCATTTACAAGCAGTTATGCGAAATCATCGGTTATAAAACGACTAGTCTAAACGATCATTTTATTCTGGCGTTTTATTGAATTCAACACATAAGCGTCCATATTTACGTTTATGCGTTGATAATCAATTTTTAAAAGTTTCTCTGGATTTTGTTTTATTCAAAAATATAGCCTATCTTTAACGCCTAGAATAAACGATCGTTTAGACTAGGCGTTTTTATCTATTACAGAATACTTATAGATCAAAGATTTTTACGTAAAAAATTTTTCTACTCTAAAAACTTCATATCATCACAAGCTATAAGATTCTCTTCTTAAAGCATGTGGAATAGCATAACTAACCAAATATCAGACTGCAACTATACATAATTGAGATAAAAGGAATTCTACAATATTGATTTTATGAAAACATCTACAATATCTACCACTACGCCATGTATGCTTTATAAATCAAAGCATTACATATAGGTTGTAGATAGCCTGACATCTACAATTATCATTCAACATCTACCACTTATACTTGACATTGATACTTTTTCTTTGCATTGGATGAGAATACGTGTTATTTTTGAAAGACATGCGCAAAGCGATAGGGTTAATAAGAGTTTCCCTTAGGGGAACAAAGAGTTTCCCTAGAAGAAAACTAAAGTTTCATAAGCACGAACCAAAAGTTTTCCCCTATGAAAACTTTTGTTTTATGCCTTAAAAACTATAAATACCTATTATTCAATATTTTAAATCAATACACAAGGTATACAAATAACCAAGCAGACAGCCAGTTGGCATACCGTCGCAGAACGAGTAATGTTGTTAGCGAATAGTGAACGGCTGCATTTAGTGGTTGAAAAGCAGTAAATAGTGGTAGATGCAAGCTGATAGTGGTAGATGTTTATTATCTACCACCATTCAACAAATTTCTTATAATTAGATACTTATATAGATAATGGCAGATATGGTAGATGATTTAGTTTTTTCATTTCATACTCAAGGTACCACTCCAGAAAAATATCAGTACAATGCATTAAGAACCCAAAAGAACGGCTAATAAAAATCAAGGTAAGCTGTCGCTATTATGAAAAGGGAAGCTATAAACATAATTTACGTACGTGTACTATAAATAATACGCAAGAAAAAACCACAGTTCCGTAGGAACTAAATCCTTACTATCTCTCTCTTTCGATATGGCAAAGATGGGAAGTAATAAGAATCAAATGGTTACAAAAATGACATTTCTTGTTAGATAAATGACATGACAGATCGGCAATCAATCCTAAACCACTCTCCTCTAATATCCTATACATAAAATTACCCATTGAGTTCCTACGGTACTTAATAACTTTATAACATATAGCCTATGGAGTATATCTAATAATGTATTAGTTAATCTGAATCTATCAGACTTATCGTATGTAGTTAACATTATCTATTCAATTATGAACAAATGAAAAGTATGAAAAGTAAAATGAGAACTTGGAATGTGGCGATGGGATCATTGTCTTTGCTCTTCCTCTGCGTATCGCCGGCATTGGCAATCGCTACAAACCCATCACAAGAGAACCCGTCTACGGAGCGGAAGGATAATTCCGTAACCCAACAGAGAACAAGAAAAGTGACAGGTGTCGTGCTCGACGCTAACGGAGAGTCTATCATCGGGGCGAACGTAGTGGTGAAAGGTACCAATAATGGGACAATCACGGAT